>Ga0208863_1000964_pt1 | contig 21223 bp, 21 predicted proteins | sample RifOxyD3_FD_184040 | JGI IMG/M metagenome (GOLD analysis project Ga0208863, IMG submission 184040) | Soil microbial communities from Rifle, Colorado - Rifle Oxygen_injection D3 (SPAdes) | ecosystem: Environmental > Terrestrial > Deep subsurface > Rock core/Sediment | place: Rifle, Colorado...
CTTCCGGAGCCAAGTCAAGCTTCATCAACGAATCAACTGTATCTGGCGTAGCCGACACGATGTCGATCAAACGTGCGTGCATACGAATCTCAAATTGCTCACGAGCGTCTTTATTGACGTGTGGAGATTTAAGAACCGTATATTTACGAATCTTGGTTGGCAAAGGGATTGGGCCGCGAATTTCCGCACCCGTTCGCTTTACAGCTTCAACAATAGAGGCAACAGAACGATCAAGTACACGATGATCGTACGCTCTAAGTTTTAAACGAATTTTTTCCATAATGTTTTCCTTAGATAAAAGAACTCGTCAGATCTTCTCTGACTATATAAGGCAGCGAAATTATATCGACATACCCCCTCAGGGTCAAGGATTTTAGGGGTAAAAAATGCTTATATCATTAAATTTACTTCCTTTTTATAAGGAAGCTATGTTTTTTAGGGTATGATTTGCGGTATGAATACTTTATTAGACGAGTACTACCGATACGATTTGCATAACGTCGGCTTTATCGAACGCAAACAGGCCATTGGCGATGAAAGTACCCTGATTTATGGCATAGCCCAGTCCGGAAAAACCGCTCTCATCAAAAGCTACCTTCTGGAACATAAAAAGCCGACCTATCTCTATCTCGACTGCCGTGATATCCGTCTTGATGCCGATGAGCTTAACCGCACATTAAGTCAATTTTGCCGAGATAATAAAATATCTATCCTTGCTCTGGATAACTATTACGAAGCGATTCATCTGTTCGAGATGAACCAAATTATCCTTAGCTGCGAAACGCCGCTCGAATTGCCCTATCATACGATACCTCTTGAACTACTCGATTACGAAGAGTTTTTAGCGTTTGAAACGAAATTTGACGGTACATCCCTGAGCAACTTTTTTCAACTCGGGGGATTTCCGGCCATGCACCGCATCGCTAGCGAAGATCGTGTCCTCTATCTCCAACGTGTTTTAAGCCGTGCATTGGAGCCTATCGAATTTTCAATCCTTTCTCAAGCTTCCAAAATGGTAACCCAAAAAGTATCGGCTTTCAATCTCTACGAACGTCTTAAAGGGGAGCGTAAAATATCCAAAGACAAACTCTACCTCCATCTGCAATCGATGTTTGAACGGGGCTATCTTAAACAGTTGGGCAAGTTTAACCATCCCAGTGCCGTCAAAAAACTCTATCTCTGTGATATCGCGATCAAGCATGCCCTGACACTCCAAAAACATTTCGGACGGGTCTTTGAAAATCTCGTTTTCTCAGAACTTGATAAGCACCGCGTGGAGTGTTATTATGATGAAGGGATTGATTTTTATCTTCCGGAGCGGGGGGTGATCATTTTGGCCTCACCGTTTGCCAATGAACATGCACTCTTTAAAAAGGTGGAAGCATTGGAGGGGTTTATTGTATCGAATCGGGTACGAGAGGTGATTGCCGTAACAATGAACTTGGAGAGTACCCTCTCCCATCCGATCTCTCGGATCGAGATGATCCCGTTCGAGAGATGGGCATTGGGAGATGATACTTAGAAACGGTAGCCGACGCCGATAAACGGCCCTTGGATTTTAAGGGTTGAATAGATGTCATTTTCATCCAATTCAAGCGATTCATAACGGTAACCCGCAACCGCTTCCAGCCCTGCAAAGACTTCCCAAGCTGCTTTGATCCGCATATCGCTGATCGAATTTCCGCTGTATGCGACGTATTTGATATCGGCATCTAGACGAACCGGCAATGCCGGTATTTTAACTCCGGCTGCGATATAGCCCATCGGGATAACCACATCAAAGCTTTGATTCGTGAGACCGGTAACTTCACCATTGATAATTTTCCCTGTCAACCCGATATCAAGATCAACGACATTATCGAGAATCTCATAATATAATGTCGCATCAATTTGAGAGAGTTTGAGGGTATTTGTCCCGCCCAAACCATCCGATCCGCTGAAGGTTGTTTCCGGTGTAAAGTCAGCCCGAAGATTGGGGAGAACCGGAACGGGATGTTCCAAATACAACCCTACTTGGTACTGTGAATCACTGTCGTTGTTCACATGGGTGTTAGATGTGAACCCATTATCGGTATATCTAAAATCCCCTGTCGCTTCGGGCATATAATAGTCGGCCTCAATCCCAACCCCGGCCAGCGTTGAAGCAGAAGCCAAAGCACTTCCGACACAAAGGGCTAACAATACTTTTTTCATCCTATCTCCTCTAATATAATATGGTAGTATTCTATCTAAAAAAGGGAGAAAAATGCCCTTATGCGGAATCGATGAAGCGGGACGGGGTCCTTTAGCCGGGCCGCTTACCATCGCAGGAGTTATCTTGCATCAGACGATTGAAGGACTCAACGACTCCAAAAAACTGACGGAGAAAAAACGGGAAGAACTCTTTGATATTATTACTCAAAACTCTACTTATCATATCGCACGATTTAGTGCAGCGCAAATCGATGAACTCGGATTGTCTGCATGTTTGTCGGCAGGATTACGGGAGATCATGGATGCATTGGGAGAAGCCGATTATCTGTATGATGGAAACTCCACCTTCGGCGTCACCGGATTGCGCACACTCGTCAAAGCCGATGCAACGATTCCTGAAGTGAGTGCCGCCTCAATTTTGGCGAAAGTCACACGTGATCGGGAGATGGTGGAACTCGCCCTTTTGTATCCTCACTATGGGTTTGATGGACATAAAGGATACGGTACAGCGTCTCATGTCGAAGCATTGCGTCTCTACGGGCAGTGTGAAATTCATCGCAAAACGTTTAAACTTAAATCCCTTCAGCCAAGTTTGTTTTAGAACCTCATCGCTATAATAACCGTAAAAAAGAGAGTTTATGGTATCCCTGACCCATATTGAAGCGGCACTGGCCGCAATCGATGCCGAAGTCAAAGCACTGCTGTACAATCAATCCCTTTCACTCAGTGAAAAAGACGAGAAGATGCTGCCGTTGTTACGGGAAAGCAAAGTAGTGAAACAAACGTATGAAGATTTATGTTATTTACGGGACAATCCGCCAAGTGCGCCGGGAGGTTGTAAAGCCGGACAATACAGAAAAGAAGAAAAATAATTCGGATGGTTAATTGTTAAGAAAAGAAGAGTGGCTCTTCCAGATACCTGCGGCACAAAACATAAACGAGTGTGCTGCTGTATTCCTACCCTGACACGTTGTCCGCCCATACCCTTGCACAGGTCTAGAAGAGTTGGTCGAATTATAGCTGTTTGAAGCTGTAAATGCAAGATGGTGGTATAATAACTCCATGATTTACCTCGTTACCGCCCTCGACGCCGAAGCCAGAGCTTTGTGCGATCACTACCGTCTCAAACGCAATGGCGTACTCCCCTACACCCTTTATACGGGAGATGGCGTTTTGCTTCTCGTTACCGGAATGGGTAAAAGCAACGCCGCTATGGCGGTAAGTGCGCTTTTGGGATGGCGGATCCCTCAACCGCAAGATATTTTGATCAATATCGGGATTTGCGGTGCACCCTCCGCCTATCGCGTAGGTGAAGCACTGCTGATCCATCAGATTATTGACGGCAATCGGTGCTATTATCCCGATATTCTCTATACCCATCCTCTCCGGGAGAGCCCTCTGCTGTGTATCGATACCCCTCAATCCGATGAAGCTCATTATCCCGTCGATATGGAAAGTTCCGGCATCTTTCAAGCAGCGTCACGATTTTTTAAACTCCATCAGATGGGATACCTGAAAATCGTCTCCGATCATTTTACTCCGGATACGGTTACAAAAGAGGGGGTGATTCATCTCATCCGTTCCCATCTCTCAACACTCGATACCTTGTGCCGGAATCTCAGTGCCGCCCACACTGTAAATGCTCTCTTTACCCACAATGAAAGGGGTGAAATCGAAGCCTTTAAAACCCATTTTACCAAAAGCCAGGGAAATCTTCTCGAAGATGCCCTCTGCTACGCCCGGCTCAAAAATCCGGGGCAGACGCTCCCTCTGACCAATACGCCGATACCCGATTCCAAACGCGAAAGGTCTGCACTTCTTGAAGATCTCATCACCACCCTCACCGCCTAAACTCTTTTCGCATCTCTACATCGAAAAAGGGGTGCTGGAGCATCCCCAAACCCGTAGACTCATCGAGAAATTCGATGCTTCGCACATCATCGTAATCGACCATTATAAAGATGTTTTTAACCGTTCAAACCAAAGCTTCGGTGCACAAAGCGGTGCCAAACAACTGATCCTCGCCCGCAAAGAAGGGAAATTCCTCCATGAGGGGAGCCAGTACAGTGACGGATTCGGCCATGAACAGTTTTTCTACGCTTCAAGTGTCATGGGGTGCTTGTATGACTGTGATTACTGCTATTTGCAAGGACTTTACCCATCGGCTAACACCGTGTTATTCGTTAACCTCGAAGATGCCTTTGCACAGCTGCTCCCCTACCTCGGATGCGATACCCTTGTAGCGACCTCATACGACACCGATACCCTTGCCATTGAATCACTAACACACCAAACACGTCTCTGGCTCGAATTTGCCGCGCAACAGAATAGTCTCCATCTCGAAATCCGTACCAAAAGTGCCAATATCAAAGCTCTAAAAAATTGCTCTCCCAATGAGCGGGTTACCTTGGCATGGACCCTCTCCCCTCAGGAGATCATCGAGCGGTACGAACATGCTACCCCCTCCCTCGAAAAACGGTTAGGAGCGGTGAGAGAAGCGATAGCATTGGGATGGAAGGTGCGCCTGTGCATCGATCCCGTTATCTATACCGACCAATTTGACACCCTCTACCCCAATCTGATTGAGACGATTTTTTCTGCCCTTGATCCCGAGGCCATTGAACAGCTCACCCTCGGAAGTTTTCGGATGTCTCAAAGCCACCTCCGCTCTTTGAAAAAACTTCGCCGCAGCGATGTCGCTTTTTACCCTTACACGGTACGTGATGAGATGGCAACCTATCCGGAAAAGATCGAAACGCATATTTTAGAAACCCTTTTGGCTAAAACGACTCACTATCTACCGATGGAAAGGATACGGACATGGCAACGGCAATCGTAACAGGAAGCAGCAGCGGCATTGGGGAAGCCATCAGCCTGATGCTGCTTAAAGAGGGGTATAACGTCTTAGGGATCAGCCGAACAAGAGGGGCCATAAAACATCCGGCATTTTCTCACATTTCGTGTGACTTACGCCAATCCGCCGCACTCGAAGCATTGCAAACCGAATTGTTAGCAATCAAGGATTTAAAACTGCTGGTAAACAGTGCCGGATTCGGTCGATTTGAACCGCATGAAGAGTTGAGTCCAAAAACCATCACGGAGATGATCGCGGTCAATCTCACCGCCCCCCTACTCCTCACCAATCTGTTGCTACGCCCCCTTAAAGCGTTGAAAGGGACTATTATCAACATCACCAGTATCGAAGCAACCCGTCATGCCAAATTTTCGGCCCTCTATACCGCTACCAAATCAGGTTTGCATGCTTTCGGGCATACCCTGTTCGAAGAGGTACGCAACAGCGGCGTCAGCGTTGTGACGATCAACCCCGATATGACTGAAACACCGTTTTTTGAGGATCTCCGCTTCGGGGTGGGAGAAAGTGACGAGGTGAAACTGTTTGCTTCGGATATCGCCGAAGCGGTCCATAATCTCCTCTCAATGCGTGAAGGGCTCAGTATCACCGAGCTTACCATTCGCCCACAGCGGTTCGGGATCACCAAAAAACGGTAACGGAACTTTTTTTGCTTGTTTATAAGCAACTAAAACTTTGGCCGTTTCGGTCGATATAGCCTACAAGTAATACAGATAAAAGGATTTATCATGGCTGGAACTATCAACTCGCTTGGATTAGGATCAGGTGTTTTAACGTCTGATCTTATTGATAAACTCAAAGCAGCGGATAAAGCGTCCATCATTACGCCGATTGACAGCAAGATAACGCTGCAAAAACAAAAAGATAGCGCCTTAAGCCTTCTCAAAAGTCTTCTCACGACGTTCAAAAGCAGTGCCAATGCACTGGGAGACAGCGCACTTTATCAACAACGAAGTGTTTCGGGGAATACTTCATCCGTCAGCGTCACGGCGGATGCTGGGGTTTCAACACAATCGTTTTCGATTTCAAATACGCAAATGGCTTTAAATAGCGTCAAAGAGTCGGGAAGCTTTGGTACCGCGTTCAGTTTGGTTACTGCCGGGTCAGGAACGATGGGGCTAACTGTCGGCGGCATAACGTACGATATCGGCTACACAGCGACAACGAGTTTGAGTGATTTGAAAGATGCTATTAATGCTGCTGCGGGAAGCAGTGTGAAAGCATCAACTCTACAGGTAGGGACCAATGATTACCGTCTCGTTCTGACATCCGTGAAAACAGGGGCGGATCAAACCATCAGCCTCACCGATTCAGTGGGGGGGTCTCTAGATACCAAGTTGCTGGCCTACGATGTAGCGACCAATCCGACCGGGATGCAAGATATTCAAACAGCGCGGGATGCCTCATTTAAATACAACGGGATTACCCTGACACGAAGCAGCAACGCTATTACCGATATTACTCCCGGTATCACTATCAATCTGCTGGAAGAAAACGGAAGTGCCAATCTTGCTATTGTGCAAGACACGCAAGCCATTTCGGATGCGATGAGTTCATTTGTCGAAAATTACAATGCATTGACCTCTCAACTCACCAGCATGACCACAACCGACATAGCAGCAGGAAAAGTCGGAATTTTTAACGGGGATAACACGATCAATGCCATCACCCGCGAAATCAACCAAATTATTACGTCGGTTAATTCCGACGGATTGTCCCTGCCGCAATTTGGAATCGATCTCACACAAGAGGGGAGAATGAGTTTCAACAGCTCTACGTTTACTTCCAAATTTAATGCCGATACAACCTTGTCTGAAAAATTTTTCAGCGGCATGACAACTGTTAGTGCCAACGGAAACACCACTACGGTTGATGGCTTGTTTACCTCTCTCAATACCTTAGCGGGCCGCTATACAGGGTTTAACGGCATAGTGGATATGTTAGCGACAGGATCATCGAACGAAATTAAAACCCTTAACGAAAATAAAAAACGCTCCGAAGGTCTTTTGGAAGCACGATACGAAGCGATGTCCGCACGATTTGCGCAGTATGACGCACTGATCAGCCGTTTAAATAATCAGTTCAGCTCCCTACAACAGCAAATCAGTATGGCGGTCAACGGCACAGACAATTAAAATTGGTATCAATTTTGCTTTATCCTGTCATCTAGGTTGACAGGATATGCGATGCTTAATAAAAAGAACATCCTCATTACCGGCGGTACCGGCAGTTTCGGCAAACAATTTGTCAAAACAATTTTAAAACACTACCGACCCAATAAAATCATTATTTATTCCCGTGACGAGCTCAAACAATATGAAATGGCTCAACGTTTCAATGATCCGTGTATGCGCTATTTTATCGGAGATGTTCGCGATCTATCACGACTTGAAAGCGCTATGAACGGTGTTGATTATGTCGTCCACGCTGCGGCCCTTAAACACGTTCCTATCGCTGAATACAATCCCATGGAATGTATCAAAACCAACATCAATGGGGCTCAAAATGTCATCGATGCCGCATTGCATTGCGGTGTTAGCCATGTAATCGCCCTATCAACCGATAAAGCCGCAAGTCCTATCAACCTCTATGGTGCAACCAAACTGGCTAGTGATAAACTGTTCGTTGCTGCCAATAACATCCGAGGTGGTAAAGATATCCGTTTTTCCGTCGTTCGTTACGGCAATGTTTTAGGTTCACGCGGTTCTGTTGTCCCCTTTTTTCAAAAACTGATTAATGAAGGGGCTACGGAACTTCCCATAACGGATGAACGGATGACCCGTTTTTGGATCACACTTCAAGAGGGGGTTGACTTCGTCCTCAAAAATTTTGAGCGTATGCACGGCGGTGAGATATTTATTCCCAAAATCCCTTCGATGAAAGTCATCGATGTAGCCAGTGCAATAGCACCGCATCTTCCCCATAAAATAGTAGGTATTCGACCGGGAGAAAAAATGCATGAAGTAATGTGTCCGAGAGATGATTCTCATCTCACTCTCGAATTTCATGATCACTATGTCATTAAACCTTCCATACAATTTACTGAAAATGCCGATTTTTCGAAAAACAACTGTGGAGAAATCGGAACACTTGTGGAATATGGCTTTAAATACAGTTCGGAAACCAATAAAGAGTGGCTGACTCCCGAGGCGTTGCTTGAAAAAATCGCTCTCACTCAAAGTGAAGAGAAATGAAAACAGATTTCTCTGCTTTGGCTCACTGCCGAAGTGAACATAGTGTTAACGTAGCCAATCGGAATTGCATTCCGATTGCGTATAAAAGGAAATAACGGTGCTTCCGTATTCAACTCAGCTCATTGAAGAGGATGACATTACTGCCGTTGTGGAAATTCTAAAAGGTTCTCACCTCACGCAGGGGGCAAAAGTCAAAGAATTCGAAGAAGCAATTGCCCGTTATGTCGGGGCACGCTACTGCGTCACTTTTAATTCAGCCACTTCGGCTTTGCATGCAGCCTATGATGCCTCCGGGATCGGTGAGGGTGATGAGATCATTACCACTCCGATCAGTTTTGTAGCGACCTCCAATATGGCCGTCGCACTCGGAGCTACGCCGGTATTTTGCGATATTAAAATGGATGGAAATATTGACGAAGCCTTAATCGAGGCTCTCATCACCCCGCGGACCAAAGCGATCGTCCCCGTCGATTTTGCCGGAAAGCCTGTTGCCATCCAAGCGATCGGAGCCCTCGCGAAAAAACATTCTCTTGTTCTGATCGAGGATTCATCCCATGCCTTCGGAAGTGATCTCAACGGACAAAAAATCGGCTCATTCGCCGATATGACGATTTTCAGCTTTCATGCCATCAAACCGATCACTACCGGAGAGGGAGGTGCCGTCGTTACCGATAACGAAGAATTTGCCCGTAGTCTTCGGTTATTCCGGTCGCATGGAATAATGAAAAAACAGCTCTGGAATTCGGATATGGTTCAAATGGGACATAACTATCGACTCACAGAATTTGCCGCAGCTTTGGGACTTTCACAGCTTCATAAATTAGACCGTTTTATCAACGTACGTGAAACAGTTGCACACTATTACAATGAACGCTTTCAAGGACACAAACTCTTTTCTACGATTTCCATCGATTCCACCGAACGAAGTGCACGTCATCTTTATCCTCTTTTACTAAACCCTGAATTACACTGTGTCAAAGAGGATATTTTTATTGAACTGCAAAACCGAGGAATCGGGGTGCAGGTTCACTATAAGCCCATTTACCAAAACAGTTTTTATAAAGAGCGTTTTGGAGAACAGCGGCTGCCAACTACGGAACAGTTTTACCGATCAGAACTTTCCATCCCCTGTCATCAAAAAATGAGTATGGAAGATGCCAAACATGTTGCCGATATCGTACTCGAAGTGATCGAAAAATATAACTATAGAGGATGCAGTTTCTAATGCGCGTGGCCATCATTCCCGCTCGCGGCGGCAGCAAACGGATACCGCGCAAAAACATCAAACCTTTTGCCGGATTGCCGATTATGGTACACAGCATCAAGGCGGCACAAGAATCAGGTCTGTTCGATCGGATCATCGTCACCACCGATGATGAAGAAATCGCAGAGGTCGCCCGTACTTACGGGGCGGAAGTCCCGTTTATCCGCCCCAAAGAGCTCAGTGACGATCATACGGCCACCATTCCCGTCATCGCCCATGCGATCCAAATGTTGCAAGAACAAAACAATGTAATCGATACCGCCTGCTGCATTTACGCGACCGCACCGTTTGTCCGGGCTGCAGACATTAAACATGCCTACGAAGCGCTAATCCATCATCAAAAAAGCTATGCCTTTCCCGTCACCACCTTTGGGTTTCCTATTTTTCGAGGGGTAAAACGGGATGAGGAGGGAAATATCGAAATGTTTTGGCCGGAACATTTCGCAACCCGAAGCCAGGATTTGCCGGAGGCGTATCATGATGTCGGACAGTTTTACTGGGGCAAGCCCGAAGCATGGCTGAGTGGTACGCCGATCTTCTCGGATGCGGCGACGACGATTGTATTGCCTCGCCATTTGGTTCAAGATATCGATACACCCGAAGATTGGATCCGCGCCGAGCTCATGTATAAAGTCCTTTTTCCAGTATGAATCTCCTTATTCGCGCCGATTCTTCGAGTACGATCGGGCTTGGGCATATTATGCGCGATCTCGTTCTCGCGCAGCAGTATCCCGATGCCGCGATCCTCTTTACCTGCCAAGATTTATCAGGCAATAGTATCGATTCGATCCCCTATCCTGTTCACCTCCTAAAATCAAACGATCCCGAAGAACTCATTGCTCTCATCCGTTCTTATAAAACCGATCTCCTTATCATCGATCACTACGGTATCGATGAAGCCTTTGAGAAACAGATCAAAGAGCAAACGGGGGTTAGCATCCTGTGTTTGGACGATACGTATGTAAAACACCATTGTGATATTCTCCTCAACCATAATATCTCAGCGGATAAAAGCCGTTATACCGGGTTGGTTCCACCTCATTGCATCCTTCGATGCGGGGGTGAATATACGTTGATACGGGATGAGTTTCGATCCGAAAAGGAGAGAAAAAGAGAAAAGATTTATGATATTTTCCTCTCTATGGGGGGGACGGATCCGAGCAACACGACGCTTCGTATTCTAAAAACATTGAGCGATACGTACCGAATATGCGTCGTCACTACCTCAGGAAATCCCCATCTGAGTGAACTTGAAACCTTTGTTCAAGGGAAACCAAATATCTCGTTGTTCGTAAACTCGAATACTATTGCCCAATTGCTCCATCAAAGCCGTCTTGCACTCATCACCCCAAGCGTTATGGTTCACGAAGTCTTATTTATGGAGATTCCGTTCATCGCCCTTAAAACAGCGCCCAATCAAGAAGATATCTTTCACTATTTAAAAGAACGCAATTACCCTGTTTTAGAGGAGTGGGATGCCGATGCAGTTACTCGATTTTACAACGCTTGATTCACAACAACTAGCATTAGTATTAGAATGGCGCAATCACCCAAACATTCGTAAATGGATGCTCCGGGACAATGAGATCTCTATGGAAGAACACCTCTGTTTTATCCAATCTCTCAAAAAGAGACCCGATAAACGCTATTTTTTACTCCAAAGATCTCATAATTACCTCGGTGTAGTTGATTTAACGAATATTACAGCGACGGAGGCGGAGCTAGGGATCTACGCCAATCCCGATCTGCACGGTGTCGGGAAACTATTGATGTCTGCTTTGATCAAGTATGCACACGAGACACTCAAACTGACCCATCTTATCGCCAATGTTTTCGCAGAGAATGAGAAAGCTAAAGATTTGTACCAAAAATTCGATTTTGTAGAAACCGATCGAACCGCCTATAACGGCAGAGAAATGATCACCTTGGAGCGTACCCTATGACTATCGGCAACCACAACCTCAACGAAAAAGTTTTTATCATCGCCGAACTCTCCGCCAATCATAACGGCTCGCTCGAAACGGCACTCAAAACGATTACGGCGATGAAAGAAGCGGGTGCCGACGCAATCAAGCTCCAAACGTATACCCCCGGTACCATCACCCTCGATTGTGATAACGAGATGTTTACCATTTCCCAGGGAACCTTGTGGGATAAACGAAAATTTCACGACCTGTACGCCGAAGCAATGACGCCTTGGGAGTGGCATGAGCAACTCTTCAACCACGCCAAAAACTTGGGGATGGAGGCATTTTCCTCCCCCTTTGACCCCACTGCCGTCGATTTTCTCTCCCATCTCGAGGTTCCGGCGTATAAAATCGCCAGTTTTGAGATCACCGATATCCCTCTGATCGAGTACACCGCATCCAAAGGGAAACCGATTATTATCTCCACGGGGATTGCGACCCTTAGCGATATCGAAGAGGCACTGGAAGCGTGCCGCCGCTCCCGGAACGATCAAATTACCCTCCTCAAATGCACCTCAGCCTACCCTGCCGCTTTAGAAGAGATGAATCTGCTGACCATTTCCGATATGCGGGAACGTTTCGGCGTTACCGTGGGACTTTCGGATCATACGATGAGCCTGAGCGCGCCCGTCGCCGCCGTTGCCCTCGGAGCACGGGTCATCGAGAAACATTTTATTTTGGATCGCGGCATGGGGGGAGCCGACAGTGCGTTTAGTTTGGAGCCTGCCGAATTTCGGGCGATGGTAGATGCCGTACGCGATACCGAAAAATTGATGGGGAAAGTGACGTATGAACTCTCTGTTAAAAGTCTCAAATCGCGCGAATTTTCCCGCAGCCTCTTTGTGGCCGAAGATGTCAAAGCCGGAGAGATCGTTACCGAGCGCAATGTCCGCTCGGTCCGTCCCGGATTTGGAATGGCACCCAAAAACCTCCCTGCCATTTTAGGAAAACATTTCGTTTCCGATACCCCGAAAGGGACACCTCTTGCTTGGGAACATATCCAATGAGGATTGCCGTCGTTTCTCACGATGCCGGAAGTTCTGAGCTGCTGTGTGCACTGGTAAAAGAGTATCAAGAGTACGTCTCATGGCATATTTTTGCAAAAATTCCCAGCCCTATGGCAACGATTTGCGAACGCCATGCTTTAACCTTTTCCCCCATCGGCAATGCGGACGAACAGCTCGAAGCGCTCCATCTTGATCTGCTCCTCTTCGGCACCGGATGGCAGGATAAATGTGAACGCCCCTATGTAGCCTACTGCCAAGCCCAGAGTATCCCTACCGTCGCCTTTCTCGATCACTGGACCAATTACCGGGAACGGTTCGGATATCCGCAGAAGGGGTGGGAAAAGAATCTGGGGGACTTTACCGCGGTACATGATGAAAAAGGGTATTCCCTTGCGGTATCTTTGAAGCTCCCTAATCCTCTAAAACTGCCCAATTACTATCTTCAAAACCTCATCAAAGATGCCCGAAAACATCCCGTGAGTGCATCGAATCATCTTTTGTTTTTAAGTGAACCGACCGATGCCGTTGCCGAGCGCACCTACGGCGATCCGCTGTACTGGGGGTTTACCCAATACACCGCGCTCCAGGAAATTTTGGAACACTTTGCGCGGTTTGCATGTCAAACTCTCATCATCCGTCTCCACCCCAGCGAGACCTCTTCGAACTATGAATCCCTTTGCCAACGCTATCCTCACATTCGTGTTCAAATCCACGACGCCCATTCCGAAGATCTGATCGATGAACTCCTATCGGCCAAACTCGTCATCGGATTTGACACGATGGCACTTTATATCGCGGCGCTTCTGGAAAAACCGGTTATTTCCTACCTCCCTTCCGCAACGCGGGATTTTCTCCTCCCTTTGCCTTCCGAGAGACAATTAAAAGATTTAGGCGATTTTCACCCGGAACTGCTGACACCCTGCCCTCTTCCTATGGATGAATTCGGTATAGATTTTGCTTCCTTCCTACAGATTGTTACGAAGGCTGATTGAATGGGAACGACACCCCTTAATACACTTATTATCGGCGCAGGCAGTATCGGGGGGCTGATCGATTCTCCCGACTCCGAAGCGATCAGCAGTCATGCGCACGCGTATGCTGTGTGTCCGGATACAAAACTCATTGCCATTTGCGAACCGTATGAGACGAATGCCCTTCTGTTTCAAAAAAAATGGGGAGAGATCACACGCTACGCTTCGATTGAACGCTTACCCGAGGATTCCACCTTTGACATCGCATCCATCGCTTCATCGACCGCACAACACGCTGAACATCTGTTAACGCTATTGGAACGTCCCGATTGCTTCTCTATCCTTTGTGAAAAACCGCTGGTCGCTACCGCCAAAGAGTTTCGGCTGCTCAAAAAAGCGCTCAAACAGGCCCCTAAAAAAATAGTGATTCATCTGATGCGCCGCTATAATCCTTCTTTTATTGCCCTCTCCGATCGGCTGCATGCAGGAGAATTCGGCCACATCCTAGGCTTTAGCGGCACCTGTACCAAAGGGCTTCTCCATAACGGTTCCCATCTCCTCGGAGTTTTAACCCATTTTTTCGGAAAGATCACGGCGCTTACCCCGATTCATACCCAACACGTCAATGGGGATCTGTGCGGAGACTTTGCGGTCGGTTTCGATCGGGTACACGGAACGGTAAACGTACTCAACGATCCGGGATACTCTTTTTTTGAACTGACCCTATGGTATGAAAGCAGTGTGATTAAAATCATCGAAGGGGGGCAAAAAATCGAAATTTTGTCGAAAATCCCCTCACCCCACTACGAGGGGTATTTCACTCTCGAGCCCACCGAAACCATCGATACCGATTTGTCCCGTTATGCCCTCCATTCTCTCGAATTTTTGCTTCGGGAAAGCGATGACGTGTGCAGGGCTATCCTCAAAGAGCATCTGCACCTGCACAAAATGATTTTTAAAACTTTCAAAAAAGAGAACCTTGCATGAAACTAGCCATCAACGGCGGAGCCAAACTCCGCACCACCCCTTTCCCCGCTTACAACACGATCGGAACCGAAGAAGAAGAAGCCGCCCTTCGGGTACTGCGCAGCGGTAAACTCTCCACTTATCTGGGAACATGGCACGCTGATTTTTACGGCGGCCCTGAAGTACGCGCACTCGAATCGGAATGGGCGGCATACTTCGGCGTTAAACACGCCATCAGTGTTAACTCGGCTACCTCAGGGCTCTATGCCGCCGTCGGTGCGTGCGGGATCAGTCCGGGAGATGAGATCATTGTCTCCGCCTACACTATGAGCGCCTCCGCGACCGCCGCACTCGTTTACGGGGCTATCCCGATTTTTGCCGATATCGAAGAGGAGTACTACTGCCTCGATCCTAAAAGCATTGAAGCTAAAATCACCCCCCGTACCAAAGCGATCATCATCGTCGATATTTTCGGTCAACCTTACGATCGCGATGCGATCAACGCCATTGCCCAAAAACATAATCTGTACGTGATCGAAGACACCGCTCAGGCTCCCGGGGCAATGCTCGGAGAACACTATGCGGGAACCCTCGGAGACATCGGGATCTATTCGCTCAATTACCACAAACATATCCATACTGGAGAGGGGGGGATCATCGTTACCGATGACGATACCCTCGCCGAAAAACTCCGTCTTATCCGCAACCATGCCGAAGCGGTTCTCTCGGCCAAAGGGATCAGCGATAAAAGCGAACTGATCAACATGGTCGGATTTAACTACCGGATGACCGAGCTCGAAGCGGCCATTGCCCGATGCCAGCTCAAAAAACTCCCTGCTTTGCTCGAACAACGTTTAGAAAATACCGCTTATCTCAATGAACAACTGGCGCAAATCCCTTGTATTCTCCCCACTAAAATCAGAGAAGGGGCAAAACACGCTTTTTATGTCCATCCCCTCCAATTCGACGCCGAGATCGCCGGAATGCACCGCAACCGTTTCATCGATGCAGTCAAAGCCGAACTCCCGCCGACCCTTCTGCGAGAAGAATCGACGGTACTGCTCAGCTACGGCTATGTCAAACCCCTCTACCTCCAACCGCTCTATCAAGAACGGATTGCTTTCGGACGCGACGGCTATCCGTTCACCCTCAGCGATGTCACCTACCCCAAAGGGCTTTGTCCGATAACCGAAGAGATGCACTATCATCGCCTCGTCACCCATGAGTTCATGCGTCCGGGGATGACCAAACCCGATATGGACGATGTCGTACGTGCCTTTGCCAAAGTGTGGGACAACAAAGCGGAGCTTTTATGAGATTAGAGGGAAAACGGATTTATTGTCGACCCATCGAAATAAACGATGCAGAGGGAAATTATCCCAACTGGCTCAACGATCCTGACGTCTGCCGCTACAATTCGCACGGCGATATCACCTATACGCGAGAAATGGCACAAGCCTATATTTCCAGCGTCACCGACAATCCGGCCTACGCTGTTTTTGCCATCTGTTTACGGGAAAATAACCGCCATGTCGGCAATATAGCCCTTCAGCAAATCTCGACCAAAAACCGGAGTGCCGAATTCGCCGTTTTGATCGGCGAGCCTTCCGTTTACGGTCAAGGGATCGGATATGAAGCGGGGAAACTTTTGGTCGATTATGCGTTTAGTACGTTGAAGCTTCATCGTCTCTATTGCGGTACCCATGCCGAAAATTTTGCTATGCAACACTTGGCATTAAAGCTTGGGATGAGCGAAGAAGGTCGGCGGCGTGAAGCGATTTTCAAAAATGGAAAATTTGCCGATGTAGTGGAATATGGTTTACTCACCACAATCTCTAAAAAGGAGCCAGAATGACCCAACAAACAACTTTTACCGATACCCCCTCGGCCAGCTATGGCGAACCTCTTTACAAAGATTATCTGCAATATTGCACCCGTTGCTGTATGCCCAGCTCCAACGAAGGGATGCAGTTTGACGAGCTCGGAATCTGTCTGGCCTGTCGTGCTCAAGAGCAAAAAATGCGAATCAACTGGAAAAAAAGTGAAGCCGTTTTACGCGAAACATTAGAAGGGTACAAAGAGAGGGCAGGAGACAATTACGACTGCATTATCCCGATCAGCGGAGGAAAAGACAGCGTTTTTCAACTCCATGTCCTCAAAAAAGTGTACGGGATGAAACCCCTTGCCGTCACTTTCAATCACAACTGGTATTCCGAAACCGGCAAATACAACCTTGAAAATGCCCTCGAAAAACTCGAAATCGATCACATCATGTTCACCCCAAATAAAGCGTTGGTCAAAAAACTGTTTGTCAAATCATTTTACAAAATCGGAGACTCCTGCTGGCATTGCCATGCGGGTGTGGGGGCTTTTCCCCTCCAAATCGCCGTTAAATTCAACATCCCCCTCCTTATCTGGGGGGAATCGGTATGCGAAAGCAGCGGCCGTGCCGATTTTCGGGATAACGTCCAAAAATTCGACCGGGATTATTTCACCAAAGTCTCGGCCAAACTCTACCCCGAACAGATGATTGACGAGGAGATCACCCGCAAAGACCTCAAACCGTTTGAGCTCCCGAGCTTTGAAGAGATCGAACGAGTCGGTGTCGTCGGTCTGCATTTGGGGGATTACCTGTTTTGGGATGATGAGCGGCAAATGGAATTTATCAAAAAAGAGTACGATTGGCGTGAAGAGCACCGTCCGGGGCACTATAAAGGGTTCAAAGGGAACGAATGCAAATTCGAAACCCTCCACGATCATATGAAATATGTCAAACGGGGATTCGGGCGCGGCACCGACCAAGCGAGCGCCGATGTACGTGCCGGATTGCTCACCCGTGAAGAGGGGTTTGAGATCGCGAAAAAATACGATCAGCAACGTCCCGCCTATCTGGACGAATTTTTAGATATGGCCAACATCACCGAAGAGGAGTACACCAATGTCCTCAAAGCGATGCGTCAGGGAAAATTTAGAGAGAGCCGATGAACCTAACCGATTACACCGCGACCGAATTATTAGAACAATTAAAATCAAAATCGATCACCCCCAAAGAGATCGCGCAAAGCTGCATCCAAAGAATCCAAGAAATCGATCCTATCGTAAATGCATGGGAATATTTTGACGAAGCGGCTATCGAGGCACAACTTGCCAAAATTGCTTCCTACCATCCAGAAGATCATCCCCTTTACGGTATCCCGATCGGGGTCAAAGACATCTACAATACCTTCGACATGCCGACTCAGATGGGCTCCCCGCTGTGGCGTGATTTCACCCCCGGCAATGATGCACGTCTTATCCACTACCTCCGCCGCTCTGGTGCAGTTATGCTGGGCAAAACGGTCACGGCAGAGTTTGCCGTCCACTATCAGGACAAAACACGCAATCCCCATGACCTTTCCCGCTCTCCGGGAACTTCTTCGAGCGGTTCCGCCGTTGCCGTCGCGACCGGGATGGTTCCGATTGCACTGGGAAGCCAAACCGCCGGATCGATCGGCAGACCTGCCAGCTATTGCGGTATCTACGGATTCAAACCGACATTTGGAGTGTTACCCCGTATCGGAGTTCTTAAAACAACCGATTCCCTCGATACCCTCGGATTTTTCAGCCGCGGTGTTGAGGATTTGAGTTTGATGTTCGAGGCTTCCCGTGTACATGGTGAAAACTATGAATTTGTCCACCGCTATATTGATAATTACGTCTCTATTCCCGATAAAATTTACCGTATCGGGATTGTCAAACACCCCCGTTGGGATGAGGCGTCCCCTTACGCTAAAGAACAATTTGCACAATGGTGCGAACGTTTAAATAACCCGAGACTGCAGATCGAAGAGGTCACACTCCCCTCATTTTGCGATACGATTCATACGACCCATCAATGTATTTATGACAAATCGCTCGCCTACTATTTCAAAGACGAATACGCCAACCATGAGCTGATGAGTCCCATTTTTTACAATATTATCCAGGAAGGACTTACGATTTCAAAAGAGCAATACCAAGAAGCTCTCGAAAAACAGTCCCGTGAAACACGCGAATTTGAGACGTGGATGGATTCTTATGATATTTTAATCACCCTTGCCACTGCCGATGAAGCTCCGGTAGGACTTACAACCCCCGATATTCCTGATTCCAACCTTATTTGGACCTATTTGGGGCTCCCAATAGCGACATTACCGGTTTTAAAAGGGGAAAACGGCTTGCCCATCGGCATCAATGCCGTTGCACGAAAATATAATGATAAACTGTTGCTGGAAGTTTTACACTATCTCGTATCACTGGAACTGCTTCCTATTATCAGACCCATTATTCCAAACATTCCGGAAGGATCCAAATGAACGAATCAATACAAAATCTCGACCCCGTTTTCGAAAAAAACCTTCAGGCCCTTTTTCAAAAAAATGCTCCGTTAGCCGCACAGCTATTTTCAATGGAAACGCACTCACGTTTTGAAGTCTTCAAAGGAAAAGACCCTCTTGATATCAATCTCTTGGATACCGAGCTTGAGAGCTTTATGTATGCCCATCCTCTGAATGATATTGTTCTTATAGGCGATAAAATCAATACCAGAGATTATGTCCCTTACCGCTATTTTTTCGGTCTTGGCAACGGCATCGGCGTCAAACTCTTATTGCAATCCAAAAACTTGCGTCGTCTGATCATTTTTGAACCTCAGTTGGAGATCTTTTACATTATTTTGCACCTGATCGATTTTTCACAAGAGCTATTAAGCGGACGGTTGGTATTTGATTCTGTCGATGCGGTTGATTTACCGAGAGCCGTTGTCTATTTTAGCCATCCAGAAGGGAAACTCTTTACAAAACTTTTTGAACTCGAGACGTTGTCCCCTTATTACGAACATTATTATGCCGATCAAATCGTCCACTTTGGGCAAACCCTCATTGAATCCATCCATGCCGTTATTATAGGACATGGAAATGACGCGATTGACTCGCTCATGGGCATTGAACATCACCTTCAAAACCTTCCGAAAATGGTAGAGGGGCCTAAGATTCTCGATTTGGTTAATCAAAAAGCAGCTGAAACGATCATCATCGTCTCTACCGGACCAAGCCTTACCAAGCAGCTCCCTTTGCTCAAAAAAATACAGGATTTCGTCACCATTGTATCGGTCGATGCCAGTTTCCCGATTCTTGCACAGCATGGGATCAAACCTGATTTCGTCACCATATTGGAACGCGTTCCGGAAACCGCTAAATTCTTTGTAAACAATTCCCCGGAGATGCAAAAAGATGTCAATTTTATCTGCGTCTCTATCGCTCATAAAGATACCATCCGAGCGATCGGACACGGCAACCTCCTGCTGCTGATGCGTCCGCATAACTACACGCAGTATTTCGAATTAAAAGAGTACGGTTATCTCGGAATAGGGATGAGTGCCGCAAATTTGGCGCATGAATTGGCGGTCAACCTCAGTCCGAAACAGATTATCTTCATAGGACAGGATTTGGCCTTTGGTGATGACAATACCTCCCATGCCAAAGGGCATACGTTTACCGAAAATGAAGAGAAGATTGACGGTCATGATTATTACGTAGAACGTTACGGAGGGGGTGGGACCATCCGAACAACCCAATATTGGATTTTATTTAAAAACTATATTGAAAGAACAATCGCAGAATCCGCAAGCCGTGTCGCCACCATCAATTCCACCGAGGGTGGAGCCCGTATCCCCGGCTCCCAAGAGATCCCTTTTTCAAAAGCGATTGAGATGTATGTCGATTTCACCCAACCGAAACCTCATTTTGAACTAAAAAATACCCCGAAAGAGGAAGCATTAGAGCACAAAAACCATATCATTGAAAAAGTCAATTTTTGGATTTCTGATTCGATTAAGAAACAAGAACGCATTGAGCAGGCATTTATAAAAGTTCAAAGCGCCTCGGAAGGGTTTGTTGAACTGCTTGAAAATAATAAACTCCTTGAAATTGACCGCGAAGAGCTCATTGAGCTTATGGACACGATCGATGAGATCAAATCGTTAATTGATGATATGAATGTTTCGAACCTCTACTTCGATACGATCCAATCGTTTTTACTCCATTACGAGCTTGAATTTGCAAAGACCATGATCAAACCGGTCACGACCGAAGAAGAAAAAACGGCCAAGATGGTAGAATGGATCATGCAGCACCGCTCATGGCTGTTTTCCTTAGCCGGAGCTATCAATGCAGAACGACTTACCGTACTACGGGCAGTTGAGACATGGGATGATGCAATGAAAGAAAAAATTATCGTACCGGAGAAAAAAGAGATCGAAGTGGATCAAAAAAAATATGAAGAGCTTATGAAAAAAGTGGAAATGCAAAAAGCGGCTGTTATTGCGTTCGATTCCATCCCCTCTTAAGAATCTGTCAGGATAATCTTTTCTATCCTGACTCTTACTACTGAAGCAGTTTCAAGACATTTTCACAGAAACATCCTGGCGGCTTACGCCGCTTTGTTTAAACTACTGAAGTAGTTTAAGGACGTTTTGCTGTGTCGCATTCGCCTGACTCATTGCATACGAACCTGACTGAGCAAGGATGTTGAATTTAGAGAAGTTTGCACTCTCTGCCGCGAAGTCAACATCACGGATTTGTGATTCGGCTGATTTGATATTTACCTGAGTGACCGAGATATTGCTCACGGTTGACATAAGCTGATTCTGAGCCGAACCGAGGTCTGAACGGATTTTGTCAAGCGCTTTTTGTGCCGCTTCCGCAATATCCATCGTCGCCATCGCACCTCTCAATGAAAGAACCCCTACACCGATTCCGTTTGCAACTTCGG
>Ga0208863_1000968_pt1 | contig 21163 bp, 11 predicted proteins | sample RifOxyD3_FD_184040 | JGI IMG/M metagenome (GOLD analysis project Ga0208863, IMG submission 184040) | Soil microbial communities from Rifle, Colorado - Rifle Oxygen_injection D3 (SPAdes) | ecosystem: Environmental > Terrestrial > Deep subsurface > Rock core/Sediment | place: Rifle, Colorado...
CTTTGTTGCTGCGGACGACTTGACGGTGGTGGGTGGCACACTTGGAACCGGTAGTTTTGATACCGAGACCGGCAAGATTTGGACTGCCACCTTCACCGCGACTGACAACCTGGCGGGTACTGGCTCAGTCATGCTCAACGCAAACAGCTACACCGACGCGGTGCTCAACCTGGGCACAGGCGGTACGGATTCGGTGATCATCGACACCGTCAACCCAACAGCCACTGTGGCGATTTCAGCTACCGATCTGAGCGATACAACCAACAGCACCACGGTCACGATCACCTTCAGCGAAGTTCCGACTGGCTTTGTTGCAGCTGACGACTTGACGGTGGTGGGCGGCACACTTGGAACCGGTAGTTTTGATACCGAGACCGGCAAGATTTGGACTGCCACTTTCACCGCCAACGATAACCTGGCTGGCACCGGCTCGGTTACCCTGGCCAACAGCAGCTATACCGACGCGGTACTGAACCTGGGCGCAGGCGATACGGATTCGGTGATCATTGACACCGTCAACCCAACGGCCACGGTGGCGATTTCAGCTGCCAATCTGAGCGACACAAACAACAGCACCACGGTCACGATCACCTTCAGCGAAGTGCCGACTGGCTTTGTTGCAGCTGACGACTTGACGGTGGTGGGCGGCACACTTGGAACCGGTAGTTTTGATACCGAGACCGGCAAGATTTGGACTGCCACCTTCACCGCCAACGATAACTTCGCCGGCACTGGCTCGGTCAGCTTGGCCAATGACAACTACACCGATGCAGCGCTGAACTTGGGTTCAGGTAGCAGCGACACAGTGGTGATCGACACCATCAACCCAACGACGACGTTGGTCATCACAGCAGCCGACCTGAGCGACACCACCAGCAGCACGACCGTTACGATCACCTTCAGCGAAGTTCCAATCGGCTTTGACCCGGCGGTCGACCTCTCGCTGATGGGTGGCACGCTGGGCGCGGGCGGCTTCGATCAAGCAACCGGCAAGATTTGGACAGCCACCTTCACCGCCAGCGACAACCTGGCGGGTACTGGCTCAGTCACGCTCAACGCTAACAGCTACACCGACGCGGTGCTCAACCTGGGCGCAGGCGGTACGGATTCGGTGATCATCGACACCGTCAACCCAACGGCCACAGTGGTCATCACCGCCAGCGATCTGAGCGACACAAACAACAGCACCACGGTCACGATCACCTTCAGCGAAGTGCCGACCGGTTTTGACCAAACGGCTGATCTGACCCTGGTGGGTGGCACGCTAGACACCGGCAGCTTTGATAGCGCAACCGGCAAGATTTGGACAGCCACCTTCACGGCCAGCGATAACTTCGCCGGCACTGGCTCGGTCAGCCTGGCCAGTGAGAGCTACACCGACGCGGTGCTGAACCTGGGCAGCGGCAATAGCGACACAGTGGTGATAGACACCGTCAACCCAACGACGACAGTGGCCATCACAGCCGCTGACCTGAGCGACACCAGCAACAGCACCACGGTGACGATCACCTTCAGCGAAGTTCCGACTAGTTTTGACCCAGCGACTGACCTCTCTCTCGTCGGCGGCGCATTGGGCGCGGGCAGCTTTGACCAAAGCGGCAAAGTCTGGAGCGCCACCTTCACGGCCAGCAACAACTTCGCTGGCACTAGCTCAGTCAGCTTGGCCAGCGACAGCTACACCGATGCGGTGTTGAATCTCGGCTCGGGCAGCAGCGACAGCGTCACCGTCGACACCGTCAACCCGATGGCCGCAATTGAGCTGGCCGACACCGCGCTCAAAGCCGGTGAAACCAGTCTAGTAACGATCAGCTTCAGCGAAGCGGTGACAGACCTGAGTAACTCCGACCTGACGGTTGCCAACGGAACGCTCGGCGCTGTGGCGACAGACGACAACGGCATCACCTGGACAGCCACCTTCACGCCCACGGCCGACCTTGAAGACAACAGCAACCTGATCACCCTCAAAACTGCCAGCGTGAGTGACGCCGCCGGCAACACCAACAGCAGCGCCACCGACTCCAACATCTACGCCATTGACACACTTGCGCCCGCGATCACCTCTGGCTCGATCGCTAGCGCCGACGAAAACATTGGCTCGGGTCAAGTTGTTTACACCGCAGCTTCTATCGATACGGGCAATACCACCAAAGGCGACACCAGCTACAGCCTTAAGGCCAACACAGGCGATGAAGCCGCACTCAGCATTAACAGCGCCAGCGGTGCGGTCAACTTGACGGCTAACCCCAACTACGAGAGCAAATCCAGCTACAACTTCACCGTTATCGCCACCGATGTGGCTGGCAACGCCAGTGAGCAAGCTGTGAGCCTAGTCATCAACAACTTGGACGAAGTTGCCCCGGCGATTACTTCAGGTGGTACGACCACGGCGATCAACGAGAACAGCGGCGCAGGACAGGTGATTTACACCACCACTTCGACCGACAGCGGCGACATTGCCATTGGCGCCACCGTCTATAGCCTCAAAACCACCAGCGATGCCGGCCTGAGCATCGATGCCAGCACCGGCCAAGTCAGCCTGGCCGCCAACCCGGACTTCGAGACTAAACCCAGCTACAGCTTCACCGTAGTGGCCACCGACAGCGCCAACCGCGCCAGCGAGCAAACGGTCACCTTAGCCATCAGCAACCAAAATGAAACCCCCAGCATCACCTCGGTCAGCAGTGCCACGGTGGCAGAAAACACTGCCGCCAGCACGGTGCTCTACACCGTCATAGCCACCGACCCGGATGCGCTTTCCACCTTGTCGTACCGGCTTGGCGGTGCGGATGCGGCCTTGTTGACCATTAATGGCACCACTGGAGCCGTCACGCTGCGTACCAGTGCCGACTTTGAAACCAAGTCCAGCTACAACTTCAACGTAAGCGCCGTGGACAACGGTCCCGGCAACCTGTCCGCCACCCAGGCGGTGACGATCAGCGTGCTGGATGTGAATGAAGCCCCAACGCTCACCAGCGCAGCCAGCGCCACGGTGGCTGAAAACCTTGCTGCGGGCACTGTGTTTTACACCGCCACTGCGGTTGATGTTGATGCCGGTCAAAGCCTGCGCTACAGCTTGGCTGGGCTGGACGCGGGCAGCTTTGCCATCAATGCCAACAGCGGCGCGCTGACCCTGTTGGCGTCGGCAGATTTTGAGGCGCGCCAAAGCTACAGCGTAGACGTGATCGCCTCCGACAGCGCCCAGAGCAGCTTGCAGGCCAGCAAGACCTTGACGGTCATCGTAAGCGATGTCAACGAGGCGCCGCGCATCACCTCGGGTACCAGCGGCAGTATCACGAGTGGTGACGCTGCCGGCACCGTCGTCTACAGGGGCGCCGCCAGCGATGTGGATGCCAACACCACGCTGCGCTACAGCCTGAGCGGCGCAGATGCCAACGCCTTGCGGGTGGATGCGGCGACCGGTATGGTGGCACTCACCCAGATGGCAGACAGCCTGCAGCAGCCCAGCTACAGCTTTACCCTGACTGCCACCGACAATGGCGCCCTAAGCGCCAGCCAGGCAGTCCTGATCACGGTAGGTGCGGATACCAGCAACAGAGCCCCGGTGTTCACTTCAGGCGAAGGCGCTGCCACGGTTGACCTAAGCGCCACAGAAAACCAGACCAGCGTGACCACACTGACTGCCAGCGACCCCAATGCAACCGACAGTGTCAGCTTCAGCATCAGCGGCGGGGCTGACAACGCTGCCTTTGCCATCAATGCCAGCACCGGTATGCTGAGCTGGGTCAGCGCGCCAGACTTCGAAAGACCAAGCGACGTCGGTGCCGACAACCAGTTTGAAGTCACCGTGCAGGCCAGCGATGGCCGAGGGGGTCTTGCCAGCCAAACGTTGAATGTACGCGTGGCCGACGTGAACGAAGACCTGTACACGCCCGACCCCACCTTGACACTGGCGCCCGGCAGCGACACTGGCAGCTCTGACACCGACCTGTTGATCAACATCCCTGTAGTTGGCCTGAGAGGGATGGCCGAAGCCCTTGCCACCGTCACCGTAAGCAACGCACAGGGCGAATCCCTGGGCAGCGTTCTGGCCAATGGCGATGGGCTGTGGGTACTGACCAATGTCGATTTGCGCACCTTGGTCAACCAGAATGGCGCGCTCGGCGCAGATGGCCATTACACCTTGTCGGCCCGGGCGGTCGACCTGGCTGGCAACCAGAGCGGCAGCAGCACACTCACCGTCACACTCGACACCACACCCCCACCCACGCCGTTCTCACTAACACTTGACCCGGCCTCTGACAGCGCCCCGTTGGGCGACAGTAACACCACCAACCTGTTGCCGACGTTTGTGGTCACCTTGCCCAGCGGCAGCACCGAGAATGATCGCCTCACGCTGCGCGCCGACCTGGACGGGAATGGCAGCTTTGAAACCGTGCTAATTACCACCGAAGTGCTGACCGCCGAGCAGATCAGCGCCAGTGTGGTCAACTTACAGACCAATGCCAACTACTTCCCGGACGACAGGGCCATCACCTTCCTGGCCGCCCTGGTTGACCCGGCCGGCAACCTGTCTGCCAGCAACCCGGCCCAAGACACCACGGTGGTGTCATTTATTACCGACTTTGACGGCATCACCCCCGCCACCGAGGATGCTGGCGCCGCCGGCGGCGACTTCAATGGCGACGGCCTGGACGACGCCCAGCAAGGTGACGTGACCACGGCACCGATGGTGAGCGCCAACGACTTCAACAACGCTGCAACCGGTCAGACCGGTGATCTGACGCATGGCTATGGTGCGCTGATCGGGGGCGACAACAACAGTGATGGCCGACCTGATGAAGGTGGCAGCATTCAGCTCAGCAACGTCACGGTGACTGCAGTCGGCCTGTCAGGTAATGGCTTGATGCTGCAGCAACTCAGCAGCCAGGGGCTGGGTGCCGCCACCGATGTGATCAACTTCACTGCCGCCCCCGCCACGGGTCAAAATTCAAATACGGGTGATGTCGGCTTTACCGACGCCGACCCCAACCGCGACGGCATTCAGACACGGGTGACCATCGTGCTCGGTGGCAACGGCATTGCCGCCACCCAGGTCATGAAAATCGATGCCAACGGCAACAGCTTTGACTTCACCGTCATCAATGGCGATGTGGACGGCGGCCAGCTGATCGACCTGAACAACGACGGCAAAATCGACCGCATCATCCTGACCCTGACCGACAACGCCCGCGGTGACCTGGACCCGCGTGTGGGCATCATCACCGACCCTGTATTTCTGGCTAAACCCAATGTGGCGCCCAGCATCACAAGTCTGGGCGGCGCGGATGTGGCCAGCCTCAGCCTGACAGAAAACAGCGTCACGGTCGGCACCGTCACCGCGGTGGATGAAGACGGCGACCCGGTTATTTACAGTCTGAGCGGCGGCACAGACCTGGCCCTGTTCAGCATCAACGCCGACACCGGCGTGTTGAGTTTTGCCACCAACCCGGACTTTGAAGGCACTGGCGACAACCGCTATGAGGTCACCGTCAGGGTCACCGATGCGGGCAGCCTGTTTGACGAGCAAGCGCTGACGGTGACCATCACCGATATCAACGAAGCCCCCACCGCAGTGGTGCTAACAAGCGCGCTGGACAACAACACCGTGGCTGAAATAAGCGACACCAGCAACCGGCTTAAAGTTGCCGACATCGCCATCCGCGACGACGCCTTGGGCAGCCCCACCACCACCCTCAGCGGCATGGACGCCGCCCGATTTGAGACCGAAGCGGGCGCGCTATACCTCAAGGCCGGCACGGTACTAGACCATGAAGTGCAAACCAGCTACGACGTACGGGTGACTGTGCTGGATGCTGCACTGAATGGCGCAGCGCCCGTTAGCGCCGACTACCGCCTGAACGTGGCCGATGTCAATGAAGCGCCGACTGCGATCACGTTGTCAGCCAACACGCTCATGGAGAACACGCCGGTGGATACGGCAATCGGCCTGCTGGTGGGTAGCCTCGGCCTGACTGACGATGCCCTGGGTAACAACCAGCTCAGTCTGGAGGGCGTCGACGCTACCAGCTTCCGCATCGACGACAGCCGCCTGGTGTTTGTGGGCACCAGCCCCAACTTCGAGGCCAAGCCCAGCTACCAGCTCAGCGTCAAGAGCACTGACGGCACGCTCACCCACCGCCAAACCTTCACGTTGCATGTGAGTGACGCCAACGATACCCCGACGGCCACGGCCACCGTCCCCGAGCAATCGGTACAAGCCGGGCAGATTTTCGATCTGCGCCTGCCGTCTGACCTGTTCCAGGATCAGGACACGGTGCATGACGACCAGCTGGTGCTCAGCGCAGCACTGGCAGACGGCTCGGCCTTGCCGACCTGGCTAAGTTTTGATGCGGCGACAGCCCGCTTGTCTGGCCAGGTGGATGCCACAGCCAATGGCCAGCTGGCGCTGCGCATCACTGCCACCGACCGTGCAGGTGCTCTAGCGCAGGTGGATGTGGTGGTAAACATCCGGCCATTGCCGGTCGTTTCTGAGCCCAACCCGGCACCCGTGGTGAGCCCGTCGCCGACCACGCCGATTGCGGAGGTTGACCCGCTGCCGCCGTTCAGCTTTGTGCCCACCATGGCGCCGGCGCAGGTGGACCTGTCCGCCTTCAACCCACTGGCGCCTGGTGAATCACCGGTCTGGGACACACTGTTCCAGATGCTGGAAACGCAGGCACTGCAGTTCACCCGTGCCGAAGGCTTTCAGGTCCGCGTCAGCCCGGGGCAAGCCGAAGGGCAGACCGGTTTGTTCGTATCAGGGCGCATGAACGACCTCAACCTGCAAGCATCAGGTGGCAGTTTCGAGCTGCAAATCCCACGGGATTTGTTCAACCACACCCGCTCGGATGTCACCGTGGCCTTGCTGGCCACCCAGGCCAGCGGCGCACCCCTGCCCAGCTGGGTGCGTTTTGACCCGGTGCGTGGCGTCTTTTTCGGCACGGCACCCGCCGGCTTAAAAGCCGACATCGAGGTCAAACTGGTCGCCCGCGACAGCTTGGGCAACGAAGTCACCAGCACCTTCAAGCTCAAGGTGGGCCAGGACAGCAAAGACGGCAAAGCCAACACTGCCCAGGCAGACCGCCAACCGGGCAAGGCTTCGCTGAGTGTGCAGCTGGCCGGTGCACGCTGGGGCCTGAAGCCGCTGCCCAACGACCCCTTGAGCGCGCACCTGCGCAGCCTGCCCACGCGCCATGCAGCACACGCAATGACAACAAGGACACACGGTGCTTGACGAAAGCCACACACCCACCGCCCTGCACGCATCACCACTGGCCAACCTGCTGCTGCTTGGTCGGCGCGCTCGCCAGGCAGCTGGCAGCACCGAGCTGGGTTTTGTTTTAGCCAACGAAACCCGGCAGCTGGCCCCCTACCGCCAAGCCGTGGTGTGGCTGGCCGACACGGGTTTGGTGGCGCTTTCGGGGGTGGTGTCCCCTGAGGCCAATGCCCCCTACGCCCAATGGCTGCAGCGTATGTTCGTCGCGCTGCAAGCGCAAGCAATACCAGTCCAGGCCCTGCCCGACGTACTGCACGCCGATACGCTACCACCTGACCTGGCAGCGCAATGGCATGAGTGGCTACCGCCTGAAGTTCTGTGGTGCCCCTTTGGGCAAGGCCTGACGGGCGGCCTGCTGCTGGCGCGCGATGAACCCTGGCAAGACGCCGAACAAGGTTTATTGGCCGAATGGGTAGACACCTGGGCTACCTGCTGGGCGCTGCACCACAAACCCACCGCCTGGCAAGCCACCCGGCGCCGCTGGCAGGCCCTGCTGGCTTGGCGCCCCGGCGCCGCGCTGCGCGACTTGCGCCAATTGGGCTGGCAGGCACTGTGGCGGCAACCGGGTTTACGCTGGACTGTGCTGTTGCTGCTGATCTGCCTGCTGCCGGTGCGCCTGAGCGTACTGGCCCCGGGCGAACTGGTACCGGCCCACCCGGCGGTGATTCGGGCACCGCTGGACGGCATCATCGACAAGGTGATGGTGTTGCCCAACCAGAAGGTAACAGTCGGCCAGTTGCTGTTTGAGTTTGACCGCATCAGCCTGACCAGCCGCATCGACGTGGCCGAACAAGCCCAGGCCACCGCCGAGGCCGAGTACCGGCAGGCCGCCCAGCAGGCCCTGTTTGACGTCAAGAGCAAGGCCCAGCTGGCCATTGTGCAAGGCAAGCTGGCCGAGAAAGCGACCGAGCTGCGTTACCTTCAAGAACTCAACACACGCGCCGGCGTCAACAGCCCACGCGATGGCGTGGTCATGTTTGGTGACGCCACCGAATGGATTGGTCGACCGGTGGCCGCTGGTGAGCGGGTCATGGTGGTTGCCGACGAAACCGATGCCGAGGTCGAAGCCTGGCTGTCCCCTGGCGACATGATCGACCTGGCGCCAGGCGCAGCAGTGTCGCTTTACCTCAACGCCAGCCCGTTCGCGCCGGTGGCAGCGCGTGTCAAACACATCGCCCACAGTGCCCAACAGCGCCCCGACGGCAGCTTTGCCTATCGGCTGCGGGCCGACATCCAGCCCGGCGAGGCCCGCCAGCGGGTTGGCCTCAAAGGCACGGTCAAGGTCTCGGGAACCTATGTGATGTTGGTCTATTGGGTGCTGCGCAAGCCATTGGCGGCGCTGCGGCAGTTTGTCGGCCTTTGACCCGAGCATGAAACGTCAACCATGACAGCACCGGAGCCAACAGACACTGGTGGCATTGTGCCGCCCACGGCCTTGCCCCCATTGCGCGAAGAACTCACGCTGCACGAAGGCCCACCGGCGGACAGCGGGGCGCCGACCTGGTCGCTGCAAGACCCGGTGCGCAACAGTTATTACCGACTGGATTGGCTGGGGTTCGAGGTGCTGTCACGCTGGCATTTGCAGCAGCCCGAGGCAATAGCCGCTGCGGTGCAAGGGCAAACCACCTTGGCCTGCGACGTCGCCGACGTGGCTGCGGTGTGCAAGTTTTTACAGGACAACGAGCTGTTGCTGCTGGAGGGCCAGCAAGGCACGGCCTGGTATGTGCAGCGCCAGGCCCAGCGCCAGCAAAGTGGCTGGCGCTGGCTGTTGCACCACTATTTGTTTTTTCGGCTGCCGCTGTTTCAACCCGACCGCTGGCTGGAGCGTTGGCTGCCGCTGGTGGCGCCATTGTTTGGTCCTACGTTTCGGCTGGCCACCCTGGTGGCGCTGGGGCTGGGTTTGATTCAGGCCGGGCGCCAGTGGGAGCAGTTCAGTGCCACGCTGATGGACACTTTCTCGTGGCAGGGCTTGCTGGGCTACGGTGTGGCGCTGAGCTTTGTCAAGATATTGCATGAGCTGGGCCATGCCTTTACCGCCAAGCGCCTGGGCTGCCGGGTGCCGGTGATGGGGGTGGCGTTTTTGGTGCTTTGGCCGCTGGCTTACACCGATGTGAACGACGTCTGGAAGCTCAAACACCGCCGCCAGCGGCTGGCCGTGGGGGCCGCCGGCATTCTGACCGAGCTGACCGTAGCCGCCTGGGCCACCCTGGCCTGGGCGCTATTACCCCTGGGCGTGCTGCGCGATATGGCGTTTTTGCTGGCCACCACCACCTGGATCAGCACCCTGGTGATCAACGCCAGCCCGTTCCTGCGGTTTGATGGCTATTTTTTATTGGCCGACTGGCTGGACATGCCCAATCTGCACGCGCGCGCCTTCGCCCTGGGGCGCTGGAGGCTGCGTGAGGCCTTGTTTGGCCTGGGTGATGCGCCACCCGAGATATTCCCCCCAAGCCGACGCCGCTGGTTGATCGTGTTTGCCTTTGCCACCTGGCTGTACCGGCTGGTGGTGTTTTTGGGCATTGCGGTGCTGGTTTACCACTTTGTCATCAAGGCGTTGGGTATATTTCTGGCCATCATTGAACTGCTGTGGTTCATTGTGTTGCCCGTCTGGCGTGAGCTGGCCGCTTGGTGGCGCGATACGACCCGCATTCGGCAATCTCGCCGTGCCCGGCTGGGGCTGGTGGGGGTGGTTATGCTGCTGGCGCTGACCGTACTGCCACTGCGGTTTCAGCTGCAAGCGCAAGGGCTGCTGCGGCCCATGCAGTCGTTTTTGGTGGTGGCCCCGGTGGCAGCACAGGTGGCCGCGCTACCGATTCAGACCGGCCAGCGCCTGCGCGTTGGTGATCTATTGGTTCAGCTGGAAGCCACAGAGCCACAGGTTCGCCACCTGAAGGCGCGCCAGAACGTGCTGTTTGCTGATTGGCAACTGGCCGCCGCCAGCGTCAGCGCGCTTGAGCGGCCACGCCTGCCGGTGCTGCGCCAGGAACTTGCCGCCGCCCAGGCCGAGGCAGCCGCAGCGCAGAGCGAGCTGGACAAACTGGCCAACCTGGCGCCTTTTGATGGCGTGGTGGTCGACCTCAGCCCCGAGCTGCAGCCCGGCGACTGGGTACAGCGCCACGAGCCCATTGCCAGCCTGATTGACCCAGCCAGTTGGCGCGTGGATGCGTATTTCACCGACGAGCAAATTGAGCGCCTGCATATTGGCGACCACGGCCGCTTTTTCCCCGAAACCCCCGGCGCCGCCGTGCTGGACCTGCAGGTGGAGCGCATCGACCGCGACGCCTCACGTGCGCTACCAGAGCGCTTGTTGGCGGCCGCCCATGGCGGCACGGTGCTGGCGCGCGACAGTCACGGCACGCTGGTGCCCGAACGCGCCATTTACAAAGTCAGCTTGCGCGTGACCGCGGCGCAGAGTACCCCAAACGTCCTGGTCGGCGAGCGTCGTGGCCAGGTTGTCGTCTACGGCCAGACCACAGCCTTGCTGGAAGACTTTGTCCGCACTCTGGCCACCCTGCTGGTGCGCGAGAGCGGGTTTTAATGGCAGCAGATCAAAGCTTGTGGCTTGACTCAAAAGGCACAGCACGGTATTGGCCTGTACGCCCAGCATCAGCGCTTTGCCAACGGCCTATCCTGCAGCAAGGTCATTGCGTGTATTTCACGCGTCTATAAAATATTCACGCAATCATGTAAAAATGCAATGAAAATGACCCGATTGCGGCGGTTTGAGAGGTGTTTTCATAAGGGTTTCTACCAATTTTTTCATCGAAGTGAGATGGCACAAAATCTGCTTGAATAGTCTTCGATCATTGATCGTGGACTTGACCATGAGTCCGTTTTGTAAACCGTTCTGAAGGTAAACATGAAGACATCAAACTACTTGGGTTGGCTGGGCATGTCGTTTCTTGCCATTTCTGCCGTGAGTGTGCAAGCGGCGGATATCCGGGTTGGTTTTGGGCTGGATGCCTTGACCCTTGACCCGGGCAACCACCGTTCGCGCGAGACCGAAACCATTGTCCGCAACATGTATGACGGCCTCCTCACGCGGGACGCCAAAATGAAAGTGGTGCCCGAGCTGGTTTCATCCTGGAAACAGATCGACCCCACCAACTACGAATTCAAGCTCAAGCAGGGCGTCAAATTCCATTCGGGCGACGAGATGACGGCTGAAGATGTCAAGTTCACTTTTGACCGCATCATCAAGAAAGACATGATTGACGGCAAAAGCAGCCCCCGCGCCGGTTTGCTCGGCCCCTTGAAAGACGTGACTGCGGTTGACAAATACACCGTGCGCTTCACCCTGGCATCACCCTGGGCCATCCTGCCATCGATGCTGCCGTTTCAGGAACTGGTGTCCAAGTCTTTCGTGCAAAAAGTGGGCGACAAAGCCATGGCGACCCAGGTCAACGGAACCGGTCCCTTCAAACTGGTCGACTGGCGCCGCGGAGACTCCATCACGATGGAGCGTTTTGCGGGCTATTACGGCGGCTCGGCCGAGATTCCGCCGGTCGGCCAGGCCAAGGCCGACCGGGTGATTTTCAAGATCATTCCCGAGAACGCTTCGCGCATTGCGGCGCTGCTGGCAGGTGATGTGGACATTGCCACCGAACTGCCGGTGCACATGATGAAGCAGATCGAGAGCAGCAAAAATGCGGTGGTGATGAAAGTGCGTGGCACGCGTTCATTTTTTGTTTCGCTCAACAACACCAAGCCTCCCTTCAACAACCCGCTGGTGCGCCAGGCCGCGAACCATGCGCTTGACAAAAAGTTGCTGATTGCGCGCATCATGCAAAACACCGCCACTCCCATCAACGGCGTGCTCTCCCCGGACGCCTTCGGGTTTGATGCGAGCCTGAAAACCTACGATTACAACCCGGCACTGGCGAAACAGTTGCTGGCGCAGGCCGGTTTTCCCAACGGCATCGATGTCACCCTGGATGTGGAAGGCTCGTTTGCCGAAACCGCCCAGGCCATCGGCTCGCTGCTGACCAAGGCCGGCATCCGGACCAAGGTGGTGGTGGGCGAAGGCACGGTGCTCAGGACCAAGTGGCTGCAAGACAAGAACAAGACCGGCGACATGTGGTTCACGTCCTGGGGTAATGGCTCACTCGACCCGGAAGATATTTTTGCCCCCACCCTCAAAACCAACGACCGCGGCAACTCCGCCGGCTATTCCAGCGGCGTGGTTGATGGTATGTTGAGCGCAGCCAGCACCGAGACCAACGCCGCCAAACGCGCCGACCTGTTTGTAAAAGCCCAAAAACAGGTCAACGCCGATGCGCCTTGGATCTTCCTGTGGGTGCCCGAGGATGTGTACGGCGTCTCCAAGCGGCTCAAGGGCTGGCAGCCCAGCGCCGATTCGCGGGTCAACCTGCATCGCGCCTACATCCAGTAAACCCGCTTTGCAGCGTTTTCCTGACCTGACCAGGCGCAACACCAAGCGCCTGGCCGGGGATGTCCCTGGCTCTTTCATCTGGAGTGTGCTTTGAACCTAGGCAAGTTGCTGGAGCGTGTGTTCCAGTTGATTCCCGTCATGCTGGGGGTGTCGGCCATCGTCTTCCTGATGATGCTGGTCACACCCGGTGACCCGGTGGACATCATGTTGGGCGAGCAGCAGGCCACGACCGAGCAGCGTGATGCGCTGCGAAAGGACATGGGCCTGGATTTGCCGGCGGCACAGCGTTTTGTGCATTTCCTGAAAAACGCCGCGGTCGGCAACTTCGGCTATTCGTACTTTCATCGCCGCCCGGTCAGCGAGGTGATCCTGGAGCGCCTGCCGGCCACGGTGGAATTGACCGTTGCAGCACTCCTGATTGCCCTGTTGGTGGCGATTCCGCTGGGGGTGCTGGCTGCCGTCAAGAAAAACACCTGGATGGACCGGCTGGCCACGCTGGGCTCCTTGCTGGGCATCTCCATGCCCGGCTTCTGGTTTGGCCTGTTGCTGATGCTGGTTTTTGGTGTCTGGATGCAATGGCTGCCTATTTCGGGCCGCAGCGACATTGCCAGCCAGGTCCCCATCGTGACGCATTTTTTGACCCTTGACGCGCTGCTGGCACTCAACTTTGAGGTGTTTGTCTCGGCCGTGTCGCATCTGGTGCTGCCTGCCCTGACCCTTGGCTTGCCGATGGCCGCCGTGCTGACACGGGTCACGCGCACCTCAATGCTCGAGGTGTTGCGCCAGGACTATGTGACCTTTGCCCACGCCAAGGGGCTGACCACCCGCCGTGTGCTGTTTGTCCACGCGTTGCGCAACGCCCTGATTCCAACGGTCACCATGGCAGCGCTGGAAGTCGGATCGTTGCTGGGTGGCAGCATGATTGTGGAAACCATTTTTGGCTGGCCAGGTCTGGGCCGCGTGGTGGTGGAAAGTATCTTTACCCGCAACTACCCGCTGATCCAGGCGGCCATTCTGCTTTACGCCCTGACCTATGTGATGGTCAATTTCTTCGCCGACTTGCTCTACACCGTGCTTAACCCAAGGGTACGTTTATGAAGTCGTCCGAATCACCGCTGCGCCTGAGCTGGCGACGGTTCACCCAAAACCGTTTTGCCATGGCGGCCAGCGCCGTGGTACTACTGTTTCTGTTGATGGCCATCTTTGCGCCCTGGATTGCGCCGCAAGACCCCAACGACAGCGACTTGCTGCGCCGTCTGCAGGCCCCGGTCTGGATGGAAGGGGGCGAATGGGCCTATCCGCTGGGCTGTGACGCGCTGGGCCGCGACCTGCTGTCACGCATTATTTTTGGCTCGCGGGTGTCGATCTTTATTGGCGCTGCGGTCATTTTTATTGCCACTGCCGTGGGTGTGGTGGCGGGTCTGCTGTCGGGTTATTTGCGCGGCTGGGTCGATACCGTGATCTCCCGCGTGGTCGACATTTTGCTGGCGTTTCCCTACCTGCTGTTTGCCATTGGTCTGATGGCCATGATGGGCCCGGGTCTGCAAAACATCATCCTGGCGCTGGCCTACAAGGAGTGGGTGATCCCCTGCCGCCTGGTGCGCGGCGAGACCATGGCCCTGCGCGAGGTGGAATACATTGAGGCGGCACGGGCCGTAGGTGCCTCCAAGTTCTACATCATGGCGCGCGAGATCTTGCCGAATATTTTGTCCTCGGTGATCGTGGTGTCGACCCTGCGCATGGCCCATGTGATCATTCTGGAAGCCAGCCTGTCGTTCCTGGGCATTGGCGTGCAGCCACCAACCGCCTCCTGGGGTTCTTTGGTCGCGGACGGCCGCTCGTTCATCTGGGATGCCTGGTGGATATCGACTTTTTCAGGGGTGGCCATCCTGTTGCTGGTGCTGGCCATCAATGTGGCGAGCCAGGGCCTGCGCGATGCGTTCGATCCGCGTTTGCATGAATAAGTTGTGAGTCATACCCGCCAATGAACAACATGACCACAGAAACAAAACAAGTCCCCATCCTGAGCATCAGGGGGCTGTCGACTCAGTTCTCGACCCCCAGCGGTTTGCTCAAGGCGGTGCAGGACGTCAGCCTGGATGTGATGCCCGGCGAGTGTGTCGGCATTGTGGGCGAGTCCGGCTCGGGCAAAAGCGTGAGCTTTGCCAGCGTCATGGGCTTGATCAAACCACCGGGGCAGATCGCAGCAGGTGAAGTGATTTTTGACGGCACCGACCTGCGCAAGCTGTCGGCCGAAGCCTTGCGCCGGATCCGCGGCAAACAGATTGCCATGACCATGCAGGACGCGCTCACGGCGCTGAACCCGGCCATGACCATCGAGCAGCAACTGCTGGAGGTGATCCTGGCGCATGACGAGGACATCGCGGCGCAGCCCTATTGGCAGAAAAAGCGCCGGGCACGGACACGCGCTGTCGAGGTGCTGGCGCTGGTCGGGATTCCCGCTGCCCAGACCCGTTTGAATGACTACCCGCACCAATTTTCGGGCGGCATGCGTCAGCGCATCATGATTGCGATTGCCCTGGCCTGCAAACCCCGCCTGCTGATTGCCGACGAGCCGACCACCGCGCTCGATGTGACGATCCAGGCCCAGGTGCTCGAATTGATCGCATCGCTGCGCCGCAAACTGGGCATGAGCATGGTGCTGATCACGCATGATCTGGGCGTGGTCGCCGAGCAATGTGACCGCGTGGTGGTGATGTATGCCGGCCAGGTGGTGGAGTCGGGCCTGACCGCCCAGGTGATTGGCGCGCCCCGGCACCCCTACACGCGGGGTTTGCTGCAAGCCACGCCCCGGGTTGAAGACTTGTCGGCTCCGGTGCGGCCCATCCCCGGCACGGTGCCCAATCTGATCAACTTCCCGGCGCAATGCCATTTTTACTCGCGCTGCACGCAGCGTACCGATGCCTGCCTGGCAGCCATTGCCCTGACGCGTCATGCCGATGCACATGACGTGCGTTGCATCCAGATTGAAGAAAGCTAGCGCCATGAACGCCCCCTTGTTACGTGTTGAGGGTCTGGTCAAACATTTCGAGCGCCCGCGCAGCCTGGCCCAACGCCTCACCGGCGAAAAACGCAGCGTGGTGCATGCGCTCAACGGGGTCACGCTGGAGGTGCAGCGCGGCGAAACCCTGGGACTGATCGGCGAATCAGGCTGCGGCAAGTCCACCCTGGGGCGCGCCATTTTGCGACTGGTCGAGCCCAGCAGCGGACGCACGGTGTTTGACGGGCAAGACCTCTCGGCCATGAACGCCGGTCAGATGATGCGCATGCGCGCGCGCCTGCAAATCATTTTCCAGGACCCCTACGCCTCGCTGAACCCGCGCAAGTCGATACGGGAAATCGTCTCCCTGCCCCTGCAATTGCACGGCAGCGCCAGCGCAGCAGAAAACAATGAACAGGTCGAGCGGATTTTGCAGCGGGTCGGATTCCGGCCCGATCAGTTCGACCGCTACCCGCACCAGTTCTCAGGCGGTCAACGCCAGCGCATCGGCATCGCCCGGGCGCTGGTGTCGCGCCCGGCGCTGGTGGTGTGCGACGAGCCGGTGTCGGCGCTGGACGTGTCGATCAAGGCGCAGATTCTGGAATTGCTGGGTGAGCTCAAGGCCGAATTCAACCTGACTTATATTTTTGTCTCGCACGACATTGCGGCGGTGGGCCACCTGGCCGATCACATCGCGGTGATGTACCTTGGGGAAATTGTGGAAATTGGCCGCACCCTGGACATCATCAACAGCCCGCAACACCCGTACACGCAGGCGCTGCTGTCGGCCGTGCCACGCCTGGTACCCGCCACCGTACGCACCCGCACCGTCTTGATCGGTGATTTGCCCTCGCCCCTGAACCCGCCCAGCGGCTGCAAATTCCACACCCGCTGCCCGGTAGCCATGCCCACGTGCAGCGGCGAGTCACCCCGGCTAAGACCCCTGCATCTGGAAACCTCACACAGCGTCGCCTGCCTGAGGAGCGACACCCGTGAATGAAGCCCTGAGCTTGATCCAACTGCAGGGACCGGCGCTGGCGCGTGGTCAGCAACAAGCCTTGTCCAGGCCGACCTTGGTGGCGCGGGTGCGCACCGCCATTCTGGGTCGTCTGGCGTCCGTCCAGTCGATGCTGAAACAGCCGTTGGTGGCCAATTACCTGAAGCAGCAAAAGGAATTTCTGGCCGACCAGGATCGTCCGGGTTTTGACGAGTCCCTGGGCATTGCCGGTGGTTATGGCCTGACACATGACGAGGTACTGGCTTATTTGCACGCCAATATTCTGGCCGACATGACGGCATCGGCGCCCGCAGAGCGCGACGGCTGTACGTCCTGGGCGCACAGCATCAGGTGCGGGGGCGCGCTGGTGGTAAAAAACCGGGATTACCGTGGCGAACACGGCATCCTGCAACAGGTTTTTTTGCACCGTGACTCAGTCGATGGTGCGCGCACGCTACTGTGTGTCGGTAGCCTGGGCAGCCCGGGGGCTTTCTCAAGTGGCATGAACTCGGCCGGGCTGGCCGTGGTTGACACGCAAATTGGCACCCGCGATCACGGGGTCGGCTGGCTGCGCTATTTTTTGATGACAACACTGTTGCGTGAATGTGCTGATGTGGGCGAGGCGCTGGCATTCATTGCCGCGGTGCCTCATGCGGGGGGCGGTTCGCTGGTACTGGGTGATGCCTGCGGCATCACCGCCTGTGTCGAACTGGGGCATACAGAAGCGCCCGTCATCACGCGCTCAATGGCCTGGGTGGCGCGCACCAACCATTACCTCGACGCCGGCATGGCCAGTCACCTGCTGTCGCCGCCGGATGACCTCAACAACACATCGCAGACGCGTTTGTCGCAGGTCCAGTCCTGGCTTGCGCTGCAAGGCGGTGACATCGACCTGGCCCGGGCCCAAACCCTAATGTCGAGCCACCAGGATCAGGGCAGCATCTGTTTACATGCGCAGGCGAACAGCCAGACACAGTCCCGCACCTTGTCCTCTGTGGTGTATGACACCCATGCCCAGACCTTGCACATCTCCAACGGCAATCCCTGCAACTCGGTCTGGACACGTTTTTCCCTGCGTGAACTCGTTGCGGCAAGCACTGCCACGCAAGCCTCATGAGCACCCAAAAAACACAGCTCATCGGCGAACACGCGGCCATTGTGGCGCTGCGCGCCCTGATCGCGCGGGTGGCGCCCAGCAAGGCGGGCACGGTCCTGATCTACGGCGAAACCGGCACCGGCAAGGGTTTGGTGGCGCGCATGATCCACGAAGGCTCACAACGCGCCCACAAAGCCTTCGTTGACATCAACTGTGCGGCCATACCCGCTGAGCTGCTGGAGTCCGAGCTGTTTGGCCATGAACGCGGTGCTTTTACCGGGGCCGTACTCAAAAAGGAAGGTCTGATCGAGGCCGGCAATGGCGGCTCGGTGTTCCTGGACGAAGTCCGCGAACTGCACCCGGTGATGCAGGCCAAAATTCTCACCCTGCTCGACACCAAGCGCTTTCGCCGGGTCGGCGCGGTCAAACCCATCGACGTGGACGTGCGTTTTATCGCCGCCACCAACAAAATCCTGTTGCAGGAGGTGAATGCCGGCAAATTCCGTGACGATCTGTATTACCGCCTGCAAGTCATTTCCATCAACATCCCTCCCTTGCGCGAGCGCGGCGAAGACATTCTTTTGCTGGCGGACAATTTCCTGCACAAGTACCACCAGCTGTATGGCGGTCAGCGCAAGAAACTCGACACTGAGGCCGAGCACATCTTTTTGACCTACCGCTGGCCAGGCAATGTGCGCGAGCTGGAGAACCTGACCGAACGCATCTCTCTGCTCGAAGACGGCGACCGGCTGCTGGCATCACACCTGCCGGCGCGGATTTTGCGGGAAGTCCAGACGCCGATGGCATCAATGCCGCCGCTCTCAGAACCCTTGGCAGCCATGGCTGACATGGACTACCACCAGGCCACCGGCGACTTTCAAAAAAGACTGATCGAACAGGTAATGCAAGCCTGTGGCGACAACCTGAGCATAGCGGCTGATCAGCTCAAGCTGTCGCGCCACGCACTCAGGCATCAGATGCTGAAACTGGGCTTGCTCAACACCGAGTGAATTACACGCAAGCCCCACAAAAAAGTTACGCAAACCCTGTAAATTTTCAAAATATTTTTATAAGTTGTTGATTTAGTTTAATTAAATATCTCAATCATGGTGGCACAAATACTGCTTTTAAGCTACCAAGCAGCATTTATCGATGTCAAATTTACTTGGAGAAAACCCCTATGCAGTCTTTGAAAATCATTTGCCCTAATGGCCATTTGGGCTTTGCCCCGATCCGGGTGGACAGTTTTAACATTGGCGTCGCCGCAGGTCCGGACTACATCGCCGCAGACTCCGGCAGCGACGACATCGGACCGGGGCCGCTGGGCACCGATACCTCGACCAGCCCTGAAGACTGGCAGCGCCATGATCTGGAGCACATGTTGCTGGCGTCGCGCCGCTTGGGTGTCCCCATGATCATCGGCTCATCGGGCGACACCGGTTCCAACAGCCGCGTTGACCTCTATGTGGCCATCATCCGTGAATTGGCCCAGAAACACCAACTGGCGCCGTTCAAGCTGGGCTATTTTTACTCCGAGGTGGACAAGTCCTGGCTCAAAAGCAAGATGCGCCAGGGCGAGACCGTTGCCGGCCTGGACGGGTTTGCCGATCTCACCGAAGCCGAGCTCGATGCCACCGAGCGGGTGGTGGCCATGGCCGGTGTGCACCCCTTTGTCGAACTGCTGAAGCAGGGTGCCGAGGTCATCATTGGCGGCAGAAGCTCGGATGCTGCACTGTTTGCCGCCGCGGCCATCCACCACGGCTTCTCGGACGACCACGCCTATTACCTGGGCAAGGTGCTGGAGTGCGCCTCGTTTTGCGCCGAACCCTATGGTGGCAAGGAAACCGTCATGGGTGAGATCAGCCACGACGACGTCAAGGTCACCGCCATGAGCCCGGAGCAGCGCTGCACAGTGGCCTCGGTGTCAGGCCACGCCATGTACGAGCGATCGAACCCGTACGAAGAATTTTTTGCCGGCGGCAAACTCGACATGACCCATTGCAATTACGAGCAGTTGTCAGAAAAAACAACCCGCATCACCGGCGCCAAATTCATCCCATCACCCCAGGTGCGCGTCAAGCTGGAGGGTGCCGGCAAGGTGGGCGAGCGTTTTGTCGGTTTTTGCGGCGTGCGTGACCCCTACACCATTGCCAACATGGACCGCGTGATCGATTGGGCACGGACCCAGGTCAAGGCCCGCTTTGGCGACACGGGTTATGAGCTGCACTACAGCGTGTATGGCCGCGACGGCGTCATGGGCGACCTGGAGCCTCTGCGTGATCAGCCCGGACACGAACTTGCCGTCATGGTGCAGGGCGTGGCACCCACCGCCAAAATGGCCGAAGAAGTGACGATGATCGGCTTGCGTCAGATGTTTTACGCGCGTCTGCCCGACGTCAAGGGCACGGCTGGGTCGGTGTCGTTTCCGCTGGATGAGGTGTTACACGCCAGCCCGGCTTTCCGCTGGACGCTCAACCACACCGTGGCAATCGACGACCCCATGGCGCTTTTCCCCACCCATCTGGTGACCATTGGCAATTAAGACAAAAACACGCGGAGCAATACCATGAGTGATACCCCATTAAAAAACCTCGCCAAAACCATCCGCAGTAAAAACGCGGGGGTCAACAAGATCACCTTTGACATCATCTTTCGCGATCAGGCCAACTACGAGCGCGTCAAGAAATCGGGCGCGCTGACGCGCCAGACCATGGCCAAGCTCTACGGCATCCCGCCGGAGCGGATCTCTGACTTCGTCGAATACGATCCGGCCTACGCCATCAAATTCACCATCTACCGACTGCGCCCCAGCGGCAGCGCGGGCGACGGCGACATCTTTGGCGCCCAGCAATATGCCCCGCTGCTCGACCTCATGATTCCCATGGCGTGAAGGGCTTGACCACCACAAGAAAACGGCCCTTTCGGGCCGTTTTGCTTTGTCCGTTGCTGGACAGCCTACTGGCGAGGCTCGCCCTGCGCGTTGACAGTCACGGTAGCTCCGGGCGGCGCTGTCATCTGCACGCGATGTTCCTGACCGCGAAAGTTGTAGCTCACATCCCAATACTGGGCCTGGGCCCGGTTGGGTGTGCTTTCACAACGCTGGACATCTTGCGAAGCTGTTGGCTGGCCGTTACGGCCCATGTTGGCACCTATCACGGCCCCTGCGATCACGCCACCGGCGGTGGCGACGTCCTTGCCGGTGCCACCACCGACCTGGTGTCCCAGAATGCCACCAATGAGGGCTCCGGCAATTGCGCCGGGAATGTTGGTGTTGCCTTGCGTTTGGGCGACTTGCCCGGGCTCGACCCAGCAACGCTGCTCAGGTGTTCCAACCACGGCACGCACCGAGGTCACGTTGGCCTCAAAGAGCCGCTCGTTGTTACGCCGACGGTAGTCCGGTG
>Ga0208863_1000969_pt1 | contig 21159 bp, 20 predicted proteins | sample RifOxyD3_FD_184040 | JGI IMG/M metagenome (GOLD analysis project Ga0208863, IMG submission 184040) | Soil microbial communities from Rifle, Colorado - Rifle Oxygen_injection D3 (SPAdes) | ecosystem: Environmental > Terrestrial > Deep subsurface > Rock core/Sediment | place: Rifle, Colorado...
CGAGGTGCCTGCGTGGCTTGCCGCTCAAGCCGGAGTAATTGATGGGCTGACCCACGACTTTACCGCCTTGGCCCGGCAGGAAAAACCAAAGACAAAGCCGACCGCACCGGCTCCGGCCAAGGAGGAAAAGCCAGCACCCCCTGAACCGGTGCCCATAGTTCAGCCTGTAACAGATTCGGCCCCGCCCTCACCCGCCGCAGCCCAGAAAAATCCTGGCCGACGCAGTGAAGACAAGGAGGGCAGCCGGGCCATCCGAATTTCGACAGAAAACATGAATCGTCTCATGGGGCTGGCAGGAGAGGTATTGATCGAATCCCGCTGGATGCCCTCCTTTTCCTCCGAGCTCATGCGCCTGAAAATGAAACAGGATGAGCTCCTTCGCGTCCTGGACAAAATGAATCTGGAGGTAGATGAACGTCTTGGTCTCACGCAAAACTACATCGCGGAACTGCACAAAAAAATCAACAATTGCCGATTCATGCTGGCTGAAAAACTTGGCGTTCTGGAAGACCATTCCCGCCATTCCACTGAAATCTCCCATCGTCTCTATCATGAACTCATTGCCAGTCGCATGCGGCCTTTTTCCGAAGGGATTGCCGGCTTTCCCCGTATGGTACGCGACCTGGCCCGGGAACTTGACAAGGAAATACGTCTGGAAATCGTTGGCGAGGATACGCGCGTAGATCGTGATATCATGGAAAAAATCGAGGCGCCGCTCAACCATCTGATCCGTAATGCCATTGACCACGGCATCGAATCACCGGACGAACGCGAAAAGGCCGGCAAACCTCGCGAAGCGGTTCTCCGGCTTGAGGCCAGACACCGGGCCGGCATGCTCAATGTGCTCGTTGCCGAGGACGGCCGCGGGATTGACGTGGAAAAAATCCGCGAGGCGGTTGTGTCGAAGAACATGATCACCAAGGAGGTTGCAGCCGACCTCAATGAAGCTGAACTCATGGAGTTTCTTTTCCTGCCAAATTTCAGCACCAAGAAAACGGTCAGCAAGGTGTCGGGCCGCGGCGTTGGCCTTGACGTGGTGCATAGCGTGGTCAGCGAAGTGCGTGGTGTAGTCCGAGCATCGTCCAAGCTGCACAAGGGCACCAGCTTCGAACTGCAACTGCCCATCACCCTCTCGGTCATGCGAGCGCTGCTGATCGAGATCCATAATGAGCCCTATGCCTTTCCCCTGGTCGCCATTGACCATGTGCTCAAAATACCAAAAGAAATGGTCAAAACGGTCGAGGGACGTCGGTATTTTACTTACAACGATAAACGAATCGGTCTGGTGCATGCCCAACAGGTACTCGGCAAGCCGGCCATCAACCTGCCCGATGATGAAGAAATGTCCGTGGCGGTCTTCAGCGACCGGTTGCATCAGTACGGTCTTATCGTCAACCGTTTCTGGGGGGTGCGTGATCTGGTCGTCCAACCCTTGAATCCCCATCTAGGAAAAACAAAAGATATCAGCGCGGCCGCCATTCTGGAGGACGGCACCCCCGTTCTTATCGTTGATGTTGAAGACATGGTTCGCTCCATGGATCTGCTTATCTCCGGTGATCGTCTGCGCCGCTTTACCAGTAGTCAATCCGAGAAGACAACCTCGGAAAAAACTGTCAAACGCATCCTGGTCGTTGATGACTCAATTACCGTGCGCGAGGTAGAGCGCAAGATGCTTACTGCCAAAGACTATGAAGTCGATGTGGCGGTCGACGGCATGGACGCCTGGAACACACTGCGGCGAGGGACATACGACCTGGTGATCACGGATGTCGACATGCCGCGGATGGACGGCATCGAACTCGTCACCCTGATCAAGCAGGACCAGAAACTGCAAAGCACGCCGGTGATCATTGTTTCTTACAAGGACAGAGAGGAAGACAAGAACCGGGGCCTTGAGGCCGGGGCTGACTACTATCTGACGAAAGGTAGCTTCCATGACCAGACCCTGGTGAAGGCAGTTCGGGATCTGATCGGCCAAGCAAACAACTAAAAAACACGAGGGTTCATCAGGTGAGAATAGGTATTGTCAACGATTTAACCATTGCGGTTGAAAGCCTGCGGCAGGCATTATCCAGCGCCCCTGAGCACAGAATCATCTGGGTGGCCCGCAACGGCGCCGAGGCGGTACAGCTCTGCAACGACGACACCCCGGATATTATCCTGATGGATCTAATCATGCCGGTCATGGACGGGGTGGAGGCGACCAGGCGCATCATGCAGTCCACTCCCTGTGCCATCCTCATTGTCACGGCCACGGTGGCCGGACATTCCGCCAAGGTTTTCGAGGCCATGGGGGCCGGGGCTCTGGATGCCGTGGCCACCCCTGGACTCGATAAGGACAGCAAAACGTCCGGTGCCGGGGAATTGCTGGAAAAAATAACCCGCATCGGCAGACTGACCGGCAACGCCTGGTCGTCACAGAAGGCGCCACAGATTGCACCATCAGCCCGACCCCACAAGAATAAAAATTGCCTCGTGGCCATTGGCTGTTCCACCGGCGGCCCCAAGATACTTGTCCAGATCCTGTCCGTTCTGCCCCAAAATTTTCCGGCTGCCGTCGTCATTGTGCAGCACATGGACGAAAAATTTACCCCGGGCCTGATTGAATGGCTTGACAAGCAGACCGCTTTGCCGGTACGTATTGCTGCCAAGGGAGATAGGCCGCAACGCGGCGTAGTGCATCTGGCCTGCACGGACAACCACTTGATCCTGACTTCTGCAAACACGTTCGCCTACTCACGGGAACCGGTTGAAAATTTCTACCACCCTTCCGTAGACGTATTCTTCAACAGTGTGGCGACAAACTGGCAGGGCGGCATCATCGGTGTACTCCTCACCGGCATGGGCAAAGATGGCGCCCAGGGATTGCTCACCCTTCGGCAGCAGGGATGGCACACCATTGCCCAGGACAAGAACACCTGCATTGTCTACGGCATGCCGAAGATAGCGGCTGAAATTGGCGCGGCAAAAGAAGTTCTGCCGGCGGACCGGATCGGATCAACCCTCATCAATCTGCTGATGCCGGGTAAAAACTTCCTGCATGGAATCTCTGCCAACAATGCCTGATAACCAAAAAAACGAAGGGATATCCCCCCTTCACGCATACCGGATTACGGTTCTTCTCATTGACGACCAGGCGATAATCGCCGAGGCAGTGAGACGGGCGCTGAGCAGCGAAAAAGATATCGATTTTCACTATTGCCAGAACCCGACCGAGGCCATACAAATGGCCACCCAGATCAAACCGACCGTTATCCTTCAGGACCTGGTGATGCCGGAGATCGACGGCCTGATGATGGTCCGTTTTTTTCGGGTGAAGCCGGAAACCGCGCAGGTGCCAATCATCGTCCTCTCCACCAAGGAAGAACCGGAGATCAAAAGCGAGGCCTTCTCGTTGGGTGCCAACGACTACCTGGTCAAACTGCCAGCCAAGGTTGAACTCATCGCCCGTATCCGCTATCACTCCCGCTCATATATCAACCTGAAAGAACGCGACGAGGCCTTTCAGGCCCTGCAGGAGAGCCAGAAGCGGCTGGCCGAGGCTAACCGCACCCTGCAGCGGCTCTCCTCCCTGGATGGCTTAACCGGTATTGCCAACCGCCGCAGTTTTGATGAAACACTCCACAAGGAGTGGCAGCGGGCAATGCGTCAGGGAACGCCCCTGTCACTGATCATGCTCGACATCGATTTCTTCAAGCTCTACAATGACCATTACGGTCATCAGGGCGGTGACGACTGTCTGAAATCGGTGGCTGCCGCGCTGGAAGGCTCCCTGCAGCGCGAAACTGACTTCCTGGCCCGCTACGGCGGTGAAGAATTTTCCGCCGTGCTGCCCGAAACCGATCAGGCTGGTGCCCTCAAAATCGCCGAAGGCATGCGGGCGGCGGTGCAGGAAAAAAAGCTGGCGCACGCCAAGTCCAAGGTCAGCGACCATGTCAGCATCAGCGTCGGGGTCGGAACCTGCATTCCGAAACGCGATGGCAAGCCGGAGGCATTGATCTCCAGCGCTGACCAGGCCCTGTACAAGGCCAAGGAAGAGGGCCGAAATAGGGTGAAGGGCTCCGACCCTGCTGCATAGCAACCGCCGGTCGAGCGGCCCCGACGTTTAGCCACGGTGTTTCCCAAAAAACATGCCAGGATTGACCGCCATCAACGGAAACCGCCTGGAACTGCTCGCTGAGCAGTTGGCGGAAATTCTCCACAATTACCCGGCCCCTCCTCTGTTTCCAGAAACCATTGTTATCCAGAATCCGGGAATGGCCCGCTGGCTGGCACAGACACTTGCCGACCGCCTCGGGATCTGGGCGAACAGTCGTTTCCCGCTGCCCAACGCCTTTTTCCGGGACGTAATGAAACAGCTCGTTTCCGGCCAGCCGGAGATCTCGTCCTACAGAAAGGAACTGCTGACCTGGCATCTCATGGACCTCCTGCCCACCCTGGCAGGAAAAAAGACCTTTGCGGCAGTCAACTCCTACCTGCGGGACGGACTTGAATGCAAACCCTACCAGTTGGCCGTCAGACTCGCGGAGATGTTTGATCGCTACCTCCTGTTCCGACCGGACATGATTAGCGCCTGGGAGAAAAATGGCCCTTCGAACAGCGATCATGAAAAATGGCAGAGCGAGCTCTGGCGGGAGCTGATTCGCCGCATCGACAAACACAAAAAAAACGATCTTCATCCGGCCCGGCTTCTTGAAAACTGTCTTGCCATTCTTCAGAACCGCAACTTTGCTGCCGGACTCCTGCCTCCGAGAATCACGGTATTCGGAGTCTCCTCCCTGCCTCCCTCGTACCTGCGGCTGCTGGCCGGCCTGGCCAACCACACGGATGTCTCTCTGTTTTTCATGAATCCCTGCCGGGAATTCTGGGATGACATTGCCTCAGACCTCGTCATCTCAAAAAAGGAACGCGCTGCCCGGACAAACAGCGAACTCCTTTACCTGGAGCGGGGCAACAGCCTGCTGGCCTCCCTGGGGCAGGTCGGCCAGGAATTCCTGACCATGCTCCACGAACTCGACGTCGACGAACAACCACTCTTTGCAAAGCCCGGAGGGTCACACCTGCTGGCCGCCATCCAGACGGACATTCTCTCGCTTGCCGACCGGGGGGCAACTCGACAAGAACCTGACAGTATCTCCGATACGAATTCGCAGACACCGTCGGCAATGCCGGTCGCCGTTGCCGACGATTCCATCACGGTGCACGTCTGTCACAGTCCATGGCGGGAAGTCGAGGTTCTGCACGATTATCTTCTCGGTGTATTTGACCGCAACCAGCAAATTGAACCACGGCACGTGCTGGTTCTGACGCCGGACATCGAGACCTATGCCCCGCTGATTCAGGCGGTCTTTGACAACCCGGCCCCAGGCTGCCCCAAAATACCGTACAGTATCGCAACGGGTTCAGCGCGCTTATCACACCGGCTCATTGACCCGTTTTTCGCATTGCTCAAACTGCCTGGTTCGCGGCTGACCGCTGCCCGGATCATGGAGCTCATAGAAGCGCCCGCTGTCCACCAGCGCTTTGCCCTGGCAGCGGACAATCTGGAGTTGATCCGCAACTGGATTGATGAAAGCCGCATCCGTTGGGGAGTCGACCAGGAAAGCCGGCGCCGCCTCGCCCTGCCCGCCTTTGCGCAGAACAGCTGGCGCGCGGGCATCGATCGCCTGCTCCTGGGCTATGCCATGGCCGCTGCGCCGGAGAGAATGTTCGCCGGCATTCTGCCTCATGGCGGCATAGAAGGCTCAGATGCCGTTCTTCTCGGCCGATTTCTCGACTTCTGCGAATGCCTTTTCCGGCATGTGCAACGCCTGGAAAAGCCACAAAGCCTGACCGCCTGGTCCGCCACGTTAACCACTCTCCTGGAGGAATGCTTCCAGGTTGACGAGGAAACCGCAACGGAAAGCCAGTTCCTCCGCGCCCTTTTCCAGGAACTGCCGGTCGGTCAGGAAATCACCGGGTTCGGACAACCGGTCGGGCTTGATGTAATCCGCACCCACCTGTTGCGCGCCGTCGAACAGAACAGCCCGGAAACCGCAACTGGCCCTACCGGCTTGCTGACCGGCGGCGTCACGTTCACGGCCATGCATACGCTCAGGAGTGTGCCGTTTGCCATCATCTGTTTACTCGGCATGAACGATAACGTTCTGCCGCGGCCGGACCAGAACCTGAGTTTTGATCTCATGGCGGCAAAACGGCAACGGGGCGATCGTTCCCAGCGGCTTGACGACCGCTATCTCTTTCTGGAAACCCTGCTGGCAGCCCGGCAGAAACTCTCTATCAGCTATGTGGGCCAATCAATCCGGGACGACACCCTGCTGCCACCCTCCGTGCTGGTCAGCGAGCTGCTGGATTACATTGACCAGGGATTTCAGGCAGCCGACGGCTCCATTCGGGAGCAGATCACCACGCACCACAAACTCCACCCCTTTCATCCGGACTACTTCAAAACCGAAGAGATTGCCTGCAGCAAGCTCTTCAGCTACGCCGACGACAACTGCCGGGCGGCCGACATTCTCCGTCAAAAAACCAAAATAACCGAAAAACCGCTTCTGACCTCGAGGCTGGTTGAACCGCCGGATGCATGCCGCCGATTGACGATTGACCGGCTCTGCCTTTTTTTCCAACAGCCGGCCCGCTTCTTCCTCACCCAGCAGTTGGCCATTCATCTCGCTCCGAGCCGGGATGCCCTTGATGAAACCGAACCGTTTACCACAACCGGCCTGGACCGTTACCGGCTGGCCGAGCAAATGCTGCAACGCAAGCTGGACGGTCAGGAGATCACACCATATCTGCTGGCAAAAAAGGCAGGGGGAGAGCTGCCATATGGCAGAAGCGCCGGGATTGTTTTCCAGGAAATCCTAACCGAAATCGACGGACTCACCGAAAAATTGAAAAAAATTGATCTGGGGGAACGAATAGCGCCTGAAGAACTAGCCCTCGAGATTGACGAGTTCCAGGTGTGCGGCTGGCTCGAGGAGATTCGCCAACAAGGATTGCTTTTCTACCGAGCCGGGATGCTCAGGCCGAAAGACAGGCTCAGGGCCTGGATCCGGCACCTGCTGCACAACGCCTTTCTGGAGCAGGATGCCAATCAGCCGCCAGCCGCGGTCACAATTCTGGCCGACAGGAAATCACTCTACCGTTATCGCCCGCCAACGCAGCCCCGGGAACTGCTGGCCACCCTGCTGCGGCTTTACTGGCAGGGTCAGTCCGCACCGCTCGCCTTTTTGCCGGCAAGTTCGTTTGCCTACGCGGAAAAAATGCAGAACCGGCTGGCCGAACCAGAGGCGATGCGGCAGGCCCGGCTCGCCTGGTATGGAGACGATCACCGGCCGGCCGAGCGGGACGACCCCTACTTCAGGTTATGTTATGGCGATACGGACCCCCTGCAGGATGCCGGGTTCCAGGAGCTGGCCCTTGCTGTTTACAACCCCCTGCTCACCCATCAGGAAAAAATCTCCTGACGGGCAACAGGATCGTAAATTCTTGCCAGATTGAGCAGGTCGGAACACCGTTGTGCAGACCGTCCCTTATTTTACCCCGATGATCCTGGTCACCGCCTCCAGATAACGGGAGCGGGTTTTTTCGATTATCTCAGCCGGCAATTTCGGCGGCGGCGGTTGCTGCGGCCAATCAAGCGACAGGAGATAGTCCCGCAGAAACTGCTTGTCAAAACTGGGCTGGCCGCCACCGAGCCGATACTGATCAAACGGCCAGAACCTGGATGAATCCGGAGTAAGCACCTCATCGATCAACAGAAGCTCGCCATGATACCAGCCCAGTTCAAACTTGGTATCCGCGATGATGATCCCCTGCTGCAGGGCATAATCGGCAGCCTTCTGATAGAGCCGCACACAGACATCGGCAATCCTGGCGGTTTCAGCCTTGCCGACTAGCTGCTCCATCTGCGCAACGGAGATGTTCTCATCGTGCATCCCCAGTTCGGCCTTGGTGGAAGGTGTAAAAAGCGGCGCCGGGAACTTTTCGGATTCCTGCATGCCAGCCGGCAACCGGATACCGCAGACCTCCTGATTTTTCTTGTAGGAACTCCAGGACGAGCCGGAGAGATAGCCGCGCACGATACATTCAACTGGCAGGGGTTTCGCCTTTTTGACCAACATGCTCCGCCCGCGCAGTGTCTCGCTGTATGGGGCGCATATTGCCGGGTAGGCTTCAACCTCCGCGGTAAGCAGATGATTCGGCACAATGTCCTGAAGAAAATCAAACCAGAAAAGAGATAATTTCGTCAGAACTGCACCTTTATCCGGAATGGGATCCGCCATTACCACATCAAAGGCCGAAATCCGGTCGGAGGCAACCATCAGCAGATGGTCTTCCACCTCGTACAGATCGCGAACCTTGCCGCGATGAATAAGGCGCAGGTCCTTGAAATCGGTCGTTACCACAGGTAATGCACTCATGGGTCATCCTTCTCGGTATTTGGAAACATACATACCTGCAACACCTCGCAAGGTTAATGCTGTTGCCTAAAAAAAATTTATATTTTGAACCGCAGAATATAGATCGCCGCTCCCGCCATCTCTGACTCATGCGGCATTAGCACATCCTTGAATATTAAAGAATGTCGAAGTTTATCCACTTCAAGATTCTGCGGTTCCTTGTTCGATATTCGCTGTTCGGCCGCTTAAACTTACCGACCAAGTTCGGCCTTAATGGCACTCACCACCGCGTCGCTGGAGGTGCCGACAGCGGTTTTCAGAAGCCCTTCCTTTTCATAAAAGCCGATCAGCGGGGCAGTCTTGCTGTTATACGTCGCCAGCCGATGGTTGATGGCCGTCTCGGTTTCGTCGTCGCGCTGGATCACCGGGCTGCCGCATTTATCACAGATGCCTTCTTTTTTGGGGGGGTTGCTCTTCACGTTGTAGATTGCCTGGCAGCCCGCATTGGCGCATGTCCGGCGGGTGCAGAGCCGATCGAGAATCACGTCCGTAGGCACGTCGATATTCACCACCATGTCCAGAACAATGCCAAGCTTAGCCAGCAAAGCCTTCAACTCCTCAGCCTGGGGAACGGTCCGCGGGAAGCCGTCGAGCAGAAAACCTTTCTGGCAATCCGGCGCCTGCAGCCTTTTTTCCATGATCCCCATGATCAGCGAGTCAGGGACCAGATCACCGCGTTTCATGTACCCTTCCGCCTCCCGACCGAGGTCACTGCCGGCCTGTACCTCACCGCGCAGAATATCACCGGTGGAAATCTGCACCGAGCCGTCCAGGGCCGTCAGCATCTTGGCGACCGTTCCTTTGCCGGCACCGGGGGCGCCCAACAGTATAATTTTCATTTTTCACATCCTCCTGATTGGCTATTATTGAAAAAATGTGCCTACTCAGACTGTTTAGTACCTGAGAAATAATATTCTGCACGTTTTTGGCAGAATATTATTTCGTGAAGGTACTTATCCCGTTTATCGGGGTTAGGCTGTTAGACTATAGTCTATTAGCAAGATTAAAATAAGGTGCGATGCGTACAATCTCTGGCATTTTTCAGTTGCTAATAGACTAAACATCTACAGACTATCCACCTGAGTAGTTACGAAAAAAGATTACGAGCAAAATTCCTGGGCGGGCAATATACATTATTTGGTGGACTGAAGATAGACCAAATGCAGACGGCTAACCATTTTCCAGCTCTCATCTTGACATCCATCCGATTATTCTTATTTTCTTAAACAAAGGAAATTAACAGTTAAAAATCATATAATTACAAAAACTACTCAGGAGGTACACCATGACGCTCATCAGATTCACTGACCGGCCCCTGCCCCGGAATCCCTGGGCCGAACTGGAAAAATTCAAAAGGGAAATGGATATGCTCTGGCCACGTTTCTTCGGCGGCGAAACAGCGGCAAAACATGTTTCCTCCGTATACCCGCCGCTCAACATCTCGGAAAACGCCGACAATATCTTCATTCGGGCGGAACTGCCAGGCATTCAGGCGAATGACCTGGAAATATTCATCGAAGGCGACACCCTCACCATCAAGGGCGAAAGAAGGTCGAAAAAAGCTAATGAAAAAACATCGTATCATCGCCAGGAACTCGAATATGGCCGCTTCAGTCGGGCTGTTGCCCTGCCGACCAAGGTCGATGCCGACAAGATAACCGCTTTGGTGGAAAACGGCATTCTGACCATCACCCTGCCAAAAGCCGAGGAGGCGAAACCCCGACAGATCACCGTGAAAGCCAGTTGAAATCAGGAAAAGATCCGCAGATCAGTGCAAGCGACGAAACGCCCTCTTTCCTGCCATCTGGCCAACCTTCTGAAATGGAGAACGTCATGAACACAGAGATCATGGGACAGGACAAAAAAGAAATCCAGCAGGCCGGTGAACCAACCAGACCTGGCAAACAGTTTATTCCGGCCGTCGACATCTTTGAAAATGAAAAAACCGTAACCGTGATTGCCGAAATGCCTGGCGTCGGCAAGGATGACCTGGTCATCAACCTGGAAGAAGGGGTACTGACCATCTCCGGGGAGGCGACCTGGAAAGGCACGGAGCAGGAAACCATCCTGGCACAGGAGTTCGAGGCCGGCCGCTATATCCGCAAATTCACCCTGGCGGAAACCATTGACCAGGAAAATGTCGAGGCGACAATAGCAGAAGGCATACTGGTCGTCACCCTTCCCAAGATTGAACCGGCCAAACCGAGAAAGATAACTGTGAAGACGGGCTAGTACGGCAACCTCTCATTCACCGGTACTCTTTTTGAGAAAAAACCATCCCCCGCCCGGGGATGGTTTTTTCTAGTGTACACCTTCTATCCCGCGCCTACGTAAACCCTATGTGAGGAGGATTCAACCCCATGAAAAAACCACCGTCATTCTATGACGAGGCCCATTTGTTCGTGGCCGCCATAAGAATCCTGGAACATCGGCAGAACACCCCGCCGTCCCTGGAAGATGTCTGCCAATTTCTCGATTGCTCCGTGGAATGGGGCGGCGCCATGAGCAGAAAACTTCACAATCTTAGAATAATCAATGTGCTTGAGGCCCAGTTCAATGCCAAGGTCTTTATCAAGGACCACCTGAAGCTGGAAGAGCTCCCCAAAGCCACGGAAAAAAACGGCCTGCATCAGGAAATCGAAGATTTCAAGAAAGGCAAGGTAGAACTGACCGGCAAGGTGGAGGCAATCCAGGCGGAGCTGGCCAGAAAGAAACAGGATCTTTTTGCCGAGCTGGACAAAAAACTGAAAAACCCGCAGGGCTGAGATCAGGCTGTAGGCTTTTAGGCTGTAGGTTGTTAGCCGTTGTGCGTTGATCGCGGGAGAGCGCCCATCGGAACGCTCTTGAATTTCGCATGGCCTTGTTTTGTTTGATCTTCCACCTACAGGCTAAAAACCTACTGCCTACAGCCTATATCTACCCCTGCCAAGTCTCCGCATGGACGTGCTCATGGTTGTAACGGGTCCGGGCCGGCAGCTGTTCCGCTGGCCAGCCGAGCGCAATGCCGCAGACCGGAATGATGGCGGACGGCAGGTTGAAAAGCTCCCGGATACCGACCATCCGCTCCTGACGAGGATGGATGCCGAGCCAGCAGGAACCGAGCTCCAGGGCCGTGGCGGCCAGAAGAATGTTCTCGACGGCGGCGCTCACATCCTGGAGCAGGTAGGACTCCTTCTGGTCGTGGGCCCGGTTGATGTCGCCGCAGACCACAAAGGCCGCCGTTGCCTGCTTGAGCATCTGGGCGTGCGGCATGACAGCGGTCATCCGGTTCAGGGTTTCGCGCTTGCGAACCACAATAAAATGCCACGGGTCCCTGGCCACGGCCGACGGCGCCGCCATGCCCGCCTCAAGCAGATCGGTCAATATCGCATCAGGCACCTCTTGGTTCTGATATTTGCGCACGCTGCGTCTGGAAAAAATGAACTGAAGTGCCGGATTCATGAAACACCTCCCCTGCCGGGTTCTGAATTATCTCAGCCAACCTGTTGTTGCCAATACCATAGCGCCACCTCTGGCCACAAGTGAAGCGTAACATAGTGGGCAGGCGGAAGAACCGCCGGCCCCGCCGGCGTGGTCTCAGCCGCCGTAACCCTCGAGTTGGTAAACGTTTAGCAGTGCCGCAGATGCGCGTGTCAATCGTCGGCAGTTTCGTATGCCGACAATGAGGCCTGCGAACTATAGCCCGCCTATGTAAGCAGGCCGATGATCCCCCGCAAGGGGGGATAAACTCCGCAGATGTGGTGCTGCTAAACGGTTACCAGCCGCCAACAAGCCGACCATGCGCCTGCCGGACATATTCGATGATCTCGTGTGGGTCGAGCGACGAGTTGCGGAAGACCCTGGTCAAATCGAAACGGTCCAGTTCCGCAGCGGTGTTGCCCGGCACCCAGGGAATGTCCTGCCCCATGCCTCGGTAGCGGCTCCAGGCATACTCCTGCATGCCCCAACCCCGGGCCAGATTGTCCAGCCAGATGGTAAACGGCAGGTTGATATAACCGGGCGTTGTTTCCCAGGCGGGCAGGAGATCCCAGAGGGCGTCCGGCCGCTCATGGCCGGTGGTGGCTTGCATCACCTGCCGCCATCGCCGATCAATGGGCTCGCTGATTTCGGCTGCCCGGTCGAGATGGGTCAGCATGGCGAGATGGGCGTCGAAATCGGCCGGGGTTGCGGCGCCGATGCTCATGGTGTCCACCTCCGACGACGCGAGGCAGAAGAGGCCGTTAAACTGCATGGGCGACAGCGGCCGGCTGAGTTCGACGAGCAGGGGCGGCGGCGCCTGCAGCATGCCACCCTTGTCGGTTGGGCTGATGATGAACACGCCCATGTCTCGGGCGTCTGCCTCGGCAATGGCCGACCAGTGGCGCTGGAAGATATAATACCAGTGGATGTTCAGATAATCAAAACCGCTGTCTCCCTCGTGGCGCACAGCCGCCAGGATGACCTCGGTGTCGCCGTGGCCGGAAAAGCCGATGTGGCCGATCCAGCCCTCGGCCTGCAGGCGGCGGGCCGCGGCCAGGCAGCCTTGCGGCCGGCAGGCATACCAGAGAGTGCGGTGGTCGTTGATGCCGTGGATGGCCAGCAAGTCGACCCGCTGCAGATTGAGCCGGGCCAGGGAGTCGAGGACATGGGCCGTGAAGACGGCCGGGTCGGCAACGGGCTGCACCTTGGTCTGGATCAGAAAGGAGTCCCGGGGCAATTCCGGCAAGAGGCGGCCGAGCTGGCGTTCGGAGGTGCCGTAGTCGCGGGCCGTTTCCAGGTGGGTGATGCCCAGAGCAAGCGCCCGGTGCACCACGGCCTCAAGGTTGGCCTGCCCGGCACGCGGGATATCGGCGAGCGGCAGATCCTGCCAGCCATGCATGCAGCGCATGAAGCCGGCACTCAATACCGGCATCCGCAGGTTGGTCCTGCCGAAGCGGCGGTAGCGCATGGGATGGTCGTTCGTCATTTTTTGAAAAGCGCCTCAAGCTGCTGGCGCGCATCGGACTGCGGCCGGGCAACGTGTCTGGTTGTCGACGCCTGCTGAAAAAACTCGCAGAGATTGGCCCTGGTTTTATCAAACACCGGCTCGGTGATCGATTCCCGGCACTGGTCATGGGTCTGGAGATCGTGAAATTCACAGTTTAAACAGATATGCAGATCGCCGCCGCAATGGGGGCACATCTCCCGAAAGCTGGCCCTGTCGATCGGGATCGCACGGTAACAGTGTACGCAGTCCATGTCTTGCCCTCCTCATTTTTTGCCAACTTGCAGGAAAACGGGGTCGGGTCGATACGGCCGGGTCATGTCCCAGCCGAACACTAATAAAATATCAAAGTATGGCGCGGGTCAAGTTCGAAGATGCCACAAACCTGGTTTTACAAAAAAATAATCCAACCGCCTGACCCGTTACCGGATCAGACATAGCCCTTTTCCTTGAGATGCCGCAAGATGTCTTCCGGCGCAAAACCGATCTTCGCGGCCACCCGGTTGGCATGGCTTTCCCGGGAGATGCCGGCGACCAGCCGGTGGGTGGGGAGATCATTGCGGAACTCCACCTGGATGAATTGCCCCAGCCGTTCGGCCTCGAATATTTCGGCAAGCTCATAGGCGTGCGTCACCAGCAGGTTGGTGTTGCATTTGGCAAACAGGCCGTGCAAGATGGCGGCCGACAGGGTCAGCCGTTCGTGGGAGGTGGTGCCTTCGGCGATCTCGTCAAGGACCACCAGGCTCTTGGGCGTGGTTCCATAGAAGATGTCGCGAGTCGTGCGCAGTTCGGTGCCGAAGCGGCCCTCGGGGTCGCTCAGGGAATCAAAGGCCGGCGCCTGGTAGAAAATGCGGTCGGCAATGTTCATGCGCGCCCGGCTCGCCACCACCGGCGCGCCGATCTGCCCCAGAATCTGGCTCTGGACCACGGTCTTGCAGAAGGTGGTCTTGCCACCGCTGTTCGGGCCTGTTATAAAAGTCACGCCCTGGCCGTTCAGGTTGGCGTTGCTGGCGACATACTCCTTGTTGTTCTTGGCCAGAATCGGATTCTTCATGTCGACCGCCTCGAAAAAATGGCGTTCGCCATCAAACATCTCGGGAAGCACCATGGCATGCGGGATGCTCCGCTGAAATTCCTGAAAGGAGAGCAGTTCATCCAGGCCAGCCACCGCCTCCACGGCCGAGGCGAACCGATTCGACTCAAGAAAGCGCCGGCGGATGGGCAGGATGGCGCTTTCGTTGTCCACAAACGGCTTCAGCAGAAACCCATAAAACATGCCGAGGAGGACACCTCCGCTGGTTAAAAGGACAAGGGATTCGGCAAGTGCCGGGTTGAGCAGGCCGGTGAGCCAGGCGCCGCCGGCCAGGAGACTGGGCAGGGCCAGACCGATGGTGCCGCCGGAAAGGCGGCCGGCCCGGAACCTGAGCGCCGGGGTCAGCAAGGATTTTTCGCGACCGGTCTTGATGCCGCCAAAGGTCCGGTAGGTCGGCCGGCGCACCAAGTCGCTGACCGGCGATTTGGCGAAATTGAGGATAAGCTGGATGAGCGAATCAAGGTAGATGGTCTCCGGCCGGGGAATGGCCGCCGCTGCCTTCACCATGGTGTCAACGGCCCGGACCGCGCCCCGCAGGGGCCGGTAGGGCATCCAGGGCTGGTAATGGGCGTTGAGCAATTGGAACAGCTCGACTTCGCCCCGGCTGAAGGCCCCCAGATATTCCTGCACCGCGCTCCGCAGCCGGTCGTTGGCATCGAGCTCCAGAAAGGCCTCCTGGCGGGCGTGGATCAGTTCCAGGGATTCCGAGGGGGTGGTCAGGGAGTGGAAGAGGCGGGCGGCCCCGACCATGGTAACGGTGTGGTTCAAGGCCTGGTAGAGTTCGTGGATTTCGACCATCTCCAGGGTCCGTTTATCCACCACGGTCTCTGAAAGCAGCCCGAACATCCGGCGGCTGTCAAATGCCCGCGGCCGGCCACGCCGTTCGTCGATGATTCGATCCCGGAAATTCAACTCGACGATCAGCTTGTCACTGGACAAAGCGCTCATAGTATCCAGCCGCAGCCGGCAATCCCGCACCCCTTACTCATGGAAGGAGAGCCGATTCCGCCCGCGGCCCGCTGATCAGGCCCGGCCGATCCGCTGATCGTTCTCGGTGTGAAGATATTCACTCTCCCGGGCAAAATCCTCGACAAGCTGCAGCAACTCATCAAGGCGCTGCTCCACATTGCCGGCCGGTTCACACTCTTCACACATCGGATCATCGCAGGGCTGGCGGGAAAAAAGCCAGTAATGCACCGCGCCGGCCAGCAGGCCGTCGGCAACATCCCAGAGATCGGCCTCGGGCTCGCGGTCGGCAATCTGGTTGGCAAGTTCCACGGCCTGCGTGGCAGCCTCGTCGTATACGTTCTTTTCATTATCCATGGGTAATTCTGCCTGCATGCAAGAAGAAATGTTCTGGCTCTAAAACGCGGGCTCAATATACCCGAGGATGGCCGGAAAGAAAACCGGGAAGACGATGTGCAACGCGCGGGCCGTCTTCGCTGAAGAAACAGCCCGGTCAGCACCACCCGGTCCCGGGGAAGCCGCATGAATTTCCGCAAGAACGCGCGGGTGAGACGCGCGTCGTTCTCGACCCGCAGATCAGTGTATCCGGTTTTATTTTTTAACGGCCCGAACTATCGAAATTAACTTTTCCCAGGCTTTCTGTGAACTCAAATACAATTTGCCTTACAGTTGCGTAAACGGGGATATTGTCAAATTCCACAATATCCCCGTTTACATTGAGATTGAGTACATTCTTCTGCTTATATGCAAAATATTTATAATCCACGCTATCGCCCACATGTGCAAAACCTTCTTGGTTCGTGACGTTGAGGATTATGTCTTTTCTCCGTAACGTAACACCTTTCCTGTTGTCATATATTTCACCGATCCACCAGCTTTCGAAGTCTATGAACGGATAACGATCAACGGTAAAGTTTGGTTGATAAAATAGGGGTTGAAATATCAACTTTGGTTTTTTTTCGAAACCAAATCCTGAGATTTTCTTTGAGAGAAGCCCAGCGTAAGGTAAGCCAGCACCGATGGTCATATTTTTGCAGTTTTCAAAGTGATAAAAAGCAAATGCATTCTTGTCGTTGATGGCAGTATCCAAATATTTTATTCTATCCTTCATATCCATCAGGGTTAGAAGCGATCGCGACGTAATTTGCTCTTTTTGAGCCTGCTCAATCTTGGAATAAACAGCCTGAACGAGCCCATTAACCGTACCAAATTCCGAAGAATCGACTTTCTTGTTTGTGATTAAGATTTCTTTTAGTTCACTAATTTTTGTTAATAGGCTGGAGTCATATTCTTTTTTTGAGATTGAATCATGTAAAAGAGTGCGTATGTGGCCGGCTAATCGAACAGCCTCTATTTCAATGCCTTTATCGTATTCATGAGAAGACTCCTTCAAAAAATACAGCTGCTCTTGCAGAAGGCGATACAATTCTGTTCGATCCCTGTCAATTTTCGTAATCATATATTAACTCCTGACATGTATTAGATTAAAAAATCCTGTCAGGATAGATTGTTTCAGCCGATTCCTTGCGGTTTCTTTGTTCGCTAACCTGTCTTTTTTTAACCACCCGGCCTGCCCGTTTTCTCCTCAGTTTTCCAGATACAGTTCACCGGCATTATCATCGTAGGGAAATTCCGGGGACATCTTACTTAATCCCCTTATCCTACGAAACTTCAGTAAGCAGTATTCGGCAGGCTATTTCCAGGGGCACCACTTTGTTTTGCACAATGTCCCAAATCATCGGCAGGGTAACGCCGAAATACTCATGGGTCAGGACATTTCTCAGCCCGACAATTTTTCGCCATTCAATATCAGGGGCGGCCGCTCGAACCTCCTCCGGCAGGTGCCCGGCCGCCTCGCCGATGATCTCAAAGCAGTTCTTTGGTTTTTGCGGATACGGTTTCGGCAATGGTTAGACAGCGGCGACAAAGCTCTTCATCCGGAAAAAAATCCGGCAACGCACTCCCCAGGGGGTACTTGGAAGGCAGATAAATCGTATCGAGCAGGTCACAATCCGCCGCCGACAGGCTCACTGACAGATCCATCCCATTCAGGATTGTCACCAGTTCATTGATGCTGTGAGTTTTACGCAGAATGGCCGCTTTCTCGACAAGCAACGCCTTCAAATTTTTCTCCACACTCTGCTGAATGTTCTGGAGGCATGGATTATACAGACTACTCTCAAGAAGAATGCGGGCCGAAGAAAGATTATCAGCGGCAAAGGTCAGCCACTTCCGGGTTTCATCTTTCATAAATTACCTCTCCAGCGGAGATCTCATGCAAAAACAGGCTGTCTTGCGCCCCCGGCCGAACCGGAAAGATATCCAGTGGGATTTTTCGGGCAACGGACCTTGTTTTCTGCCGGTATTTCAAGGCCAGCGGGAGGTATGGTTCCTCGCTTATCTGAAAGACGGCGATATCGAGATCGTTTGCCTCGCCACCTTGGGCAAAGGACCCGAAGATGACAATTTTCTCAATCTCAGGCTCTCCTGCCAGGCAGGCGACGATCTCGTTTTTCAGTTCTAATTTCTGCGTCTCCGTCAGCTTCATGCCTGCTCCCCCATTATGGTGTTACGGAACCCGGAACCATTGAAATCTGAATCCAAAAAACCTCTTCCCGCCCGGCTCGCTGCCGCGGGAATTCCGGACCCGACGCCGGAATTCCGGGGACACCTTACTCAATCCCCTTATCCTACGAAACTTCAGCAAGCAGTATTCGGCAGGCTATTTCCAGGGGCACTACTTTGTTTTGCACAATGTCCCAAATCATCGGCAGGGTAACGCCGAAATACTCATGGGCCAGGACATTTCTCAGCCCGACAATTTTTAGCCATTCAATATCAGGGGCGGCCGGTTGTATATTCCCGGATTTTGGCTGCCGCGTCCAAGATGTCATCAAGATACAAACGATGATCTCTAGGCATACAGCACCTCTTGCGCGATAATCGGCTTAAGTCGGGGTTTTACCGCGTCAGCCATGACCAGATCCACCGGACGCTCCAGAACCTCTTCCAACGGGAATTTGAGGTCCATGTAGTTGTCATAGGTCGGCTCGGCCAACTCAACAAGGATATCCACATCGCTATCGGGGTGCGCCTCGCCCCTGGCGAAAGACCCGAAGACGCCGATACGGGTCACGCTGAACCGTTCACTCAGTTCCCGGCGCATCCCAGCTATTCTCTGAACCATACCGCCAGCGGTTTCCGGTTTCATGCTTGTCATCCTTCAGGAGGCCAGCAAAAACAACTTGAACATCTTGCATCCAATCCTCAGGCCATCTTTGATCGCACCTCAATCACAAAATACTCGACGTAGCGCTGCTACACCTGCGGTTTTATTCAATCGGCGCGGCCAAATCTGACCTAAATCTTGGCGCAATTTTGTCCAACTTATTTTTACTAGCCTCCTTTAACTCGTGGTCCTTCTGTCTTTACTGTAAATTCTTGGGGTAACAGGTACGCTCTGCCCAACGAACCAGGAGTTTTACAGCGCGGCGCCGCCACCAAAAATCCTGTTGAACTAAACCGCTGGATGGGGCGGTTTGTTTGGAGTTTTATCCCCATTTTTTTATGGATATGTATCGATAATAGAAGAGGGGAGCAGGGAGGTCAAGCAACAAATAACCGGATATCAGATAAATAGCAGGCGGAAAATCGAATTTCCCGGCCTGCCCGTTTTCTCCTCAATTTTCCAGGTACAGTTCGCCGGCATTATCATCGTAGGCGAAAAGTTCCGCATGGCGGCCCCAACTGATGGCGATGTCAAGCTGCTTTTCAGCGCGGTCTCCGAAATCCACCTCGAATTTCTCAAGAAAATAGTCCCAGGGGACGCGCTGCTTGTCGTCGCGCTGCAGGGTTTCATAGATCCAGTTGATCACCGGCAGCCGGAGGATGCGGCCGGCGATCAATTCCTTTCTGGCAAGAATGCTCGCCTCGGCGTAGGTACGGCCCAGCGCGGTGAGGAGAAGATCGCCCTCATGAACCGTGACAAAACCCACCAGTTCGCCCGTTTCGACAATGGGCAGCAGGTCGTCCAGTTCCAGTAAGTAAAAAAGGGGACAGATTTATTTTCCCCCGCCTTTGGATTCAGAGGGCACCTTGCTCAATCCAACCATGTCCGCTCACTTGCTTTTCTTCATTTCTACAAACGTTCAACCCAATAGTGCGGGCGACGGCGCTGATGCATGACTGCGACAATAACAATATCACCCTCATCAATGTGATAGAGAACCGAATACGGAAATCGGCGCAACGGCCGTTTTCTGGTTCCATCACCAATATCCGGCCAGGAGTCAGGTTGTGCGCAAAGGTCACCAATCGCAACCGCTATAATCGAAAGAAAACTATCCCCAAGGCCTGCAACCTGCTTTTCATAAAACGCCACGGCATCAAGCATCTCGATTTCAGCAGGGAATAGAAAACGCACATTCATGCGAGCGCCCTGAGTTTGGCACGAGCATCTTGCAAGACCTGGTCGGCAGAACGACTTGACACCTTGCCTGCTTTGTATTCCTGGTAGCGACGCTTTGCCTCTTCAAGCCAAAGGCGCTCACATTCCTTCTCTTCGAGATCGTCAAGGCTGCTGATCAGGTGGTCAATCAATGCGGACCTCTCTTGCAGAGAGAGCTGCTGCGCCTGTTTTTCAAACTCTTCTAATCTGGTGGCCATTCTCTACCTCCATTGTTTCTGAGAGCCCTTGACACCACGAAGGGTCATTGCTGGATGGGGCGGTTTGCTTGGGGTTTTATCCCCGGTTTTTTATGGATATGTATCGATAATAGAAGAGGGGCGCAGGGAGGTCAAGCAACAAATAACCGGATATCAGATAAATAGCAGGAGAAAAATCGAATTTCCCCACTGCCCGTTTTCTCCTCAATTTTCCAGGTACAGTTCGCCGGCATTATCATCGTAGGCGAAAAGTTCCGCATGGCGGCCCCAACTGATGGCGATATCAAGCTGCTTTTCAGCGCGATCTCCGAAATCCACCTCGAACTTCTCAAGAAAATAGTCCCAGGGGACGCGCTGCTTGTCGTCGCGCTGCAGGGTTTCATAGATCCAGTTGATCACCGGCAGCCGGAGGATGCGGCCGGCGATCAATTCCTTTCTGGCAAGAATGCTGGCCTCGGCATAGGTGCGGCCCAGCGCGGTGAGGAGAAGATCGCCTTCATGAACCGTGACAAAACCCACGAGTTCACCGGTTTCGACAATGGGCAGCAGATCGTCCAATTCAAGCACAAGTTCGCCGCTCAGTCGGTAGAGATCCGTGCGGCCGCCGTCGGCCAGCACCTTTTCCACAAGGCCGGCCAGGGCGTTCAGATGCGCGCGCGGCAGTTTCTTCTTGGCGTACACCCCGTTTGTTTCCGGAGTCGGCGGCCGCCGGCCGGTTACTGCGGCGTAGACTTTATCCACCTGGGTCTGGAAAGCGGAATCCTTACGCTGACGGGGGTGGCGCAGGGTAATGGCGATTCCAGCGACGATGTGACCGGGGTCCTTGCCCATGACCACAATCCGGTCGGCCATGAGCACCGCCTCCTCAATGTTGTGGGTTACCATCAGGATCGCCCGGGTGGGGATGGTCTGGTTATGCCAGAGTTCCATTAGTTCGCCACGAAGCGCCTCGGCGGAAAGGACATCAAGCGCGGAAAACGGCTCGTCCAGACACAACAGTTCCGGTTCCA
>Ga0208863_1000971_pt1 | contig 21134 bp, 18 predicted proteins | sample RifOxyD3_FD_184040 | JGI IMG/M metagenome (GOLD analysis project Ga0208863, IMG submission 184040) | Soil microbial communities from Rifle, Colorado - Rifle Oxygen_injection D3 (SPAdes) | ecosystem: Environmental > Terrestrial > Deep subsurface > Rock core/Sediment | place: Rifle, Colorado...
AAATTACAATTATTGACATACGATATATATTTATATATACTTCGTTAAACAAGATCTAGGATTTTAAATGCAAAACACTCTTCATGGTCGCCTTTGGATAAATAAATCAGAACACGATTTTTTAGGCAAAGGACGTATGGAACTGCTTATCCGCATAGGTGAAAGCGGCTCTATAACAAAAGCCGCCAAAGATATAAAAATGAGCTATAAAGCTGCTTGGGATGCGATAGACGCTATGAACAACCTCTCTGAATTTCCGCTTGTAGAGAGTTCAAAAGGCGGCAAAGGCGGCGGCGGAACTACTATAACGGAGTATGCAAAAGAGCTTATAGCAACATATACTATTTTGCAAGAGGAGCATCAACTTTTTTTAAAAAATCTTGCACAAAGAATACACGAAAAAAACGGACATATCTCGCTTTTAAAGGGTATGGATGTTCGTCTTAGTGCCAGAAATCAGCTAAAAGTAAAAGTTGTGGAGATACACAAAAGCAAAGTAGAGAGCGAACTTTTACTTGAGTTTGGCAAAGATAGATTGAGTGCCACCATCACAAACGACTCTTTTGATACCTTAGAAATTGCTATGGGAGTAGAACTGTATGCCATCTTTAAAGCAAACGCACTCACTCTAAGTAGCGATATCACTCTTAAAAAAAGTGATGTAAACCGTTTTATAGGAACTATACAGAGGATAGAGAGGGATAGTTTTAATGCCGAAATTGTCGTAGAACTTGAGAATAAAAAAAGTATCTGCTCCACCATGAGCGTCGATATTTTTGATGAGTTAAACGTAGGCATCGGAAGCAAAGTCGTCGCTTTTTGCAGACCGAAAAACATCATTTTAGGCAGATGGTAGTTTTAAAAAAGTATGCGTTATATATTTGTAAATATCACGAGGAGATAAATAAATGAAAAAATTAACAGCAATTCTATTTTTAGCTTTTAGCTTTAATACCGTTTTGTGGGCGCAAAATATAAAAGTATTTGCCGCTTCAAGCACGAAACTCTCAATGCAAGAGATAATCAAAGAGTTTGAATCCCAAAATCCAAACGACAAGATAGAAGTCACCTACAGCGCAACGGGAAAAGCATACGCACAGCTTACAAACGGTCTTGAATACGATATTTTTATGGCGGCAGACAGCACATATCCGCAAAAAATCATACAAGATGGCAATGCAATAGGCGAAGCAAAAATCTATGCTTTGGGAGTGCTTGCTTTTTACTCCCACAACGAACATCTAGCCGCAAAAGGGCTTGAGGGCATAAAAGACAAAGAGGTAAAACATATCTCCATAGCAAACCCCAGACTAGCACCTTATGGAGAAGCAGCGATGGAGGTACTAAAAAACTATGCTCTTGAAGATGTTGCAAAGAGCAAACTCGTACTTGGAGACAACATAGCCCAAAGCGTGCAATTCGTAGATACGCATGCCGCAGAAATCGGGATTGTAGCGTTTTCTCTTGTCAAAAAAGCTAAAAAAGAGAGCCAATTCAAGCTGATAGATACAACAACATACAAACCTTTGGAGCAATCATTCGTGCTTACAAAGTACGCTAAAGAGAAGCCTTTGGCGGTAAAATTTGGTGATTTTATTCTATCGCAAAGAGCAAAAGATATCTTCAAAGAGTATGGATTTGGTGTAAAATAGGTGTTTTATTTTAAAGGGAAGCGCAAAGATGGATGAAAATTTTATACAGACCATGAAGCTCACATTTGAGCTAGCCTCAATTACGACGCTTATACTCCTGTGCATAGGGATTTGGCTTGGATATTACCTCTCGCAGACAAAATCAAAGTTCAAGCCCGTCATAGAAGCGTTGGTCTCCATGCCGCTTGTTCTTCCGCCCTCTGTTTTGGGGTTTTACATGCTTCTTGCATTTAGCCCCAAAAACAGCTTTGGCGCATGGCTGGATGCGACTTTTGACATAAAACTCGTCTTTAGTTTTGAAGGGCTTGTTATCGCCTCTATCATATTTAGCCTTCCTTTTATGGTTCACCCCATCCAAAGCGGTTTTAGCTCACTCTCAAGCTCACTCAAAGAGGCATCCTACACACTTGGCAAAAGCCATCTTGAGACGCTCTGGTTTGTTCTGCTTCCAAATATAAAACCATCCCTGCTAACCGCCTCTGTCATCACATTTGCCCACACGGTAGGAGAGTTCGGCGTGGTTTTGATGATAGGTGGCAATATAGCAGGAGAGACAAAAGTGGCAAGCATCGCCATTTACAACGAGGTAGAATCACTAAACTATGCAGTAGCAAACCAGTACGCTTTTACGCTTTTTATCATCACATTTGCTATCTTGCTTTTTGTTTATGCGGTAAATAAGAAGATGGTTAGAAGTGAGTTTAGATAGCCGTTTCTTTGGGAATTATAGATTTTTTGACATTTTGAATAAAATTGAATACAATACTATAAAAATATATTCAAAGGATTGCTTAATGAAGACTTTAACAATGAGAGTTGATGATTCAATTTATGAGATGATAAAGTTGGCTGCAGAGGGTCAAAAAAGAAATATCTCAAATTTTATTGAATTTGCCACACTACAGTATCTATCATCATCACAATATGTCGATAGCGTTGAGATGAACGAGATTATGAGTGATGTAGAGTTAGTAAATAATTTAAGAAATGGTTTTAATGACTTGAAAAACGGAGATTATGTCATTGTCTAATTTTTTAATAGCCGAATCAAAAACCTTTATAAAAATAAAAAGTCAAATCGATACGAAAATCTATGACAAAATTGTCAATGTAGTCTATCCACAGTTAAGAGTAAATCCATTTTTCGGAACAAATATCAAAAAATTAAAAGGTGAGTTCGACGGATACTACAGATATAGAATCGGAAGTTATAGGCTATTTTATCTCATAGATAATGAAAAAATCATAGTAATGGTCGCTGATATTAGACATAGTCAAAATTCTTATGATTGAAGGCTAGTGAAAATTGTCGACGGCGGAGTTAAATTCTATAAGTCTAAAAGAGATGCAAAAGAAATGAAAATTATTAGATAAAAGAGATAAAAAAATGGAATTAGTATATCTTTGGGTAGATGAGTATAAAAATATAAGAAATCAGGGATTTAACTTTTCTCCGAGGTTTACATGTAAGTATGAAGATGGCGAATTAACTATTGATAAAAGAGAACATGTAAGTATCTTTCCTAAAAATATTAATGTTACTGCTATTGTTGGGGAGAATGGGAGTGGGAAGAGTAATATTTTAGAAGCCTTAATAGAAATTTATTATAATTTTATTTTTTCGTTTAGAATTCCTTTAATTAAAGATAGCCCTGACAGCTTTATAATTCCTATGTTTTTTAGTAAAAAGATATCTATTGTAATGTATTGTTATAAAGCTAATTCATTTTATATTATTTCAAATAATCAGCAAAGCATTATAAATTATTGTAATATTAAACTAAATACAATATTGTTAGACAAAGCGCCAGAACAAAATATAATTGATGAACTTCTCTATATACAAAGTAGATTATCCATACTTCATTACGATTATTCACTATCACTATATAGAGGATTTAAAAAGAATCAATCGCTTACTGGAAATTCTCCAGCAACTTTTATACATATAAATTCTTTATATAATGAAGGAAATGATTTTATTAATTGTGTTCCAAATAAAAGACATAATTTGGATTCATTAGATGTCGTTCATTATGTACCGCAGGAAAGTCTATTTAAAATTATGAATTATATGTCTAAAATTAAAGCACCAAATGTAATTACTACAAATTTCTTTGAACCTACACAAGTATATATAGAACCTAATTTTTATTACAAAGACAATAAACTTAAATTTGATATTTATTCATTAAATAACTTTGATTTTTTCAAAGTTTTAATTGTTTTATACATGTTAAAAATTTTAAAGGCTGACAGTGAATTTAATAGTGTTCAAGATTTAGAAATACTTGTTAAGAACAATAAAGAAGCATTTGCGGTTGCACTTAAAGATGATATGGAAGCCTCAAAACTCGGTAATGAAGCAAATAAAATTAAAAAATTATTTGAATATTTAGATATTTTAGAACAATACAAAAGTAGTTTTGATGATATATTCGATTTTACTAAAGATAAAATAAATTTACTCAAAATAAATGTGAAAATACATAATATTGCCGGTTCAAATTTTCAATTAATTTCAAAAATGGATTTTAATTGTTTTAAAATATTTATAAAAGATGAAAAAAAAAGTATTTTATTTGATGACCTTAGCAATGGTGAAAAGTCTACTTTGAGGATAAGATTTTATATTGAAGATTTAGTAAATAGAGTGAAAAAAGATAATTATTTTATACTATTAGATGAACCATCAAATGATATGCATCCTCAATGGCAAAAAAAGCTTTTAAAATATTTGATAGAAGTTTTTAAAAATAGAAATGAAACTTTTCACTTTATTTTAACTTCACATTCCCCATTTATCCTCTCAGACCTACCAAAAGAAAATGTAATATTTTTAGAAAAAGGAGAGCAAGTCTATCCAAAAATCGAAACTTTCGGAGCAAATATCCACACTCTACTTTCTCACGGTTTTTTTATGAAAGATGGGCTTATGGGGGAGTTTGCGAAAGAGAAGATAAATAACATTATTGAATTTCATAAAAAAATTGAGCAACAAAAAGAAGATAAAACTAAAAAAGAAGAACTAAAAACCGAGTATGAAGAAAAGAAAAAAGAGTTTTGGCATATTCAATCTATAGTAGGAGAAGAATATCTAAAGCAAGTGATAAAAAATCATCTTGTAGAGATAGAAAAGCTACTGCTTGGAAAAGATGAAGCCAAAAAAGCCGAGATTACAAGACTTCAAAAACAGATAGAGCTTTTGGAAAAAGAAAATGATTAAGATAAATTATCCTAAAGACATAGAAAAAATATACTATCAACTAATATCAAAAAGTAAAGCCAAAAAATTTAACGGACTTACTTTTGAAGAGCATTACGATAAGAACTATAAGTCAAAATTGAAATATAGTTTGGAAGATATTTTGTGCGGAGAATTTCAAAAGCTAAATAAAATAAAAAATAGACTAGGTACAAAATACAAGAATGATAACGGGATTAAAAGACTATTTAATTACGATAAGAGCAGTTCTAAAAATCTACAAGTTTTAATATCTAAACTACAACCAAAAATATCAAAGTTTATTGAAGTACATGTAACGGTTCACACTTGCTATTTTTGCAATATCGAGTATATAAATAAATTTGAAAATTCAAAAAACGAAACTAAAAATGCTTTTACATTAGACCACATGATAGATAAAGCCACATATCCTTTTTTAGCTCTTAGTTTATATAATCTTGTACCGTCTTGTTATACATGTAACTCTAAAGTAAAAAGAACAAATGAGATAAAAAACCTTTCTCCAAGTGATGAAAAATTTGATTTTGAAAAAAAAGTAAAATTTAAAACATTTATAAATAATCAAGAATTGCAAGTAGAGCAAAATAGTGATTTTGGACTTTTGCTAAAAGAAGATTTTTCAAGTAAGTATGATGAATATATAAAAATATTAGAGTTGGATAATAGATACAAATATCATAAAGATAAAGTTATGGAGATGATACATAAAAGACGAGATTATCCTGATAGTAGGATAAAAGAGTTGTCGATGTTAACACAAAAAACAGAAGAAGAGGTAAAACAAGATTTATTTGGAATATACCTAAAAGACGACCTCCACAAACGCCCTCTAAGTAAACTTATCAAAGATATTTCACAAGAGTTGGGATTAGTATAATGATACACATAAACATAACCAAACCGCTTCAAACGGCAGACGGGACGATAGATCTAAGAGTAAACAAAGAGATAAACAACGGCGATTTTTTGACGCTTTTTGGGAAGAGCGGGAGTGGAAAGACGACACTTTTGCGCATCATTGCGGGGCTTGAGACTCCGCAAAGCGGAACGATTGTGGTGGATGGAGTTGTTTGGTTTGACAGTGAAAAAAAGATAAATTTGCCGCCGCAGAAGCGAAATGTGGGGTTTGTATTTCAAGACTATGCGCTTTTTCCTAACATGAGCGTGCGCCAAAACCTAGAGTTTGCTCTTAAAGATAAAAAAGATGCAAAAAAAGTGGATGAAATACTTGAAATCATGGAGATACAAAACCTCTCTTCCATGAGACCAGAGCATCTAAGCGGCGGACAGAAACAGAGGGTCGCGGTTGCTAGAGCTTTGATGAACAGCCCTAAAATGCTTCTTCTTGACGAACCGCTCTCTGCCCTTGATAGTGCGATGCGGCTCAAACTTCAAGAGGAGTTGGCATCGGTACATAAAAGATTCGGCATCACTTCTATCTTAGTATCGCATGATATCAGCGAAGTTTTTAAGCTCTCCAACCGTGTTTTCAAGATCTCATCCGGACATATCACGGATGACGGCGCTCCTGCGAAAGTCTTTGCAAATCAAAACCTAAGCGGTAAATTTAAAGTAGTCGGCGAAGTGCTATCGATCAAGAAAAATGATATTTTATATGTGGTCGATGTGCTTACACATAATGAAATCATCAAAGTCACGGCAGTAGAGCGCGATATAGAAAATTTAAATATCGGGGATAAGATACTGCTATCAAGCAAAGCATTTAACCCTATTTTGACAAAAATTTAAACAAAAAGAGAAAATATATGAATATCTTAGCAGGAACTATCGTATCGATTAAACACTCAGACAGCCTTATGCTTGTTTTTGTAGAGGTAGAAAAGTATCTTTTTAATTCTCTCATCATTGAGAACACTTTAGAAAATGAGTTTAAAGTAGGCATGGACGTGAATTTGATATTTAAAGAAACTGAAGTGACTATTGCTACAAAAGAGTCTAACGTAAGCGAGAGAAATGGTTTTATTTCAAAAATCACACATATCCAAAACGGAAGTCTGCTTGCAAACATAACATTTGATTTTTGTAAAAAAGAGATAAACGCCATCATAACAAAAGGCGCACTTCACGGATTGAAATGCAAAATTGGCGATGAGTTTAGATGGTTTATAAAAAGCAATGAAGTAACGATTCAAAGGATTGTAAATTGATGAAGCTTTTATACGGACAATATAACAACGATTATTTTACTTATCATCGGTATAAATAAAAATTATATCTTGTCATATTCAGCAGATACATCTTCTCATTATTAAACTATGCGTACTTCATCTTCTTTTGCTACATAAAACTTTTTAAGCCATTTATCTAACGGGCTTATAAACTTATAGATCACGGGAACTACCAGCAACGTTAATACCATTGAGCTAAGAAGCCCTCCGATAATGGAGATCGCCATAGGAGCTTTTGTCTCGCTTCCGAGTCCGCTGCCAAGAGCAAGCGGAATCATGGCAAAAACCATAGCGATTGTCGTCATCAAGATTGGGCGGATTCTCTTCTCTCCCGCTTCGATAAGCGATTCGTCTACGCTCTTTCCGTTTTGGGCCGCATGATTTGCAAAATCGACAAGCAAAACGGCATTTTTCCCGACCATTCCCATAAGCAGCATAAAACCTATCATAACAAAAAGGCTGAATTGAAGCCCGGAAACATACAAGGCAAGCATAACGCCGATGATGCTAAGCGGAAGTGCTACCATTATAATAATCGGCTGAATAAGCGACTCGTATAAAATAGCTAAAATGATAAACATCAAAATCACGCTAAGACCTATAGCCGCGCCGAAAGCTTGAGCGGTTTTTACCATCTCTTCGGCAAAACCGGTAAATCTGTAAACTACGCTCTTTGGCATAAGATTGTCTATCTCAGCTTTTGTATACGCAACCGCTCCGCCTAGATCCAGTCCGAAGAGATCCGCAAAAACCGTAACCTCTCTTTGTCTGTCGAAATGGTTAATCGTTGCAAGCGTTTTGCTTTTGCTAAACTCAACCAAACCGTCAAGATAGACCAATCTGCCCTCTTTTGTTCTTACTTGAAGTTTTTTGATATCTTCCAAACCTACTCTGTTTTCATCACTCAAGCGAAGCGTAATGTTGTACTGTTTTCCGCTCTCTTCAAAATATGAGATCTCCAGATCACTTGAAAAAGCGATAGATATCGCCTCTGCTATTGCAGAAGCCGATACGCCCAAACTAGAAGCGTTCTCCCTTAAAATATTTATATCAATTTGTGGTTTTGGATCATCTAGATCCGTATCGATGTCTACAAATCCCTCTTTTTTAGATATGTACTCGACCAGATTTTTTTTAGCCTCGCTTAGATCTTCAAAAGAGTCAGATTTTAAAACTATTTGATACGGAACGGAAACTCCTGCTCCTTTGATATTTGGGATCGCCGAAGCCGTTATAAACATATCCTTTTTATAAGGCTCAAACTCTTGCCTGAAATTTTGAACTATCTGTTCTTGAGAGAGATCTCTTGACTTTTTATCGCTTAGTTTTACGTAAATAAGCGCTTTATGCTTCTCTTTTGCGGTGTTGTAGCCTACACTGAGAGTCGTATACTCTACATAAGGGCTTTTTCTTATAAGATCTTCAACCTCTTTTGACTTTTTTATCATCTCTTCAAGCGATATACCAGCATCAGCCTTTATCTTTACCTCAAACTCCGCCTTATCCTCTTTTGGTATAAAATCCATACCGATTTTTGGAAAAAGAGTGAGTGAAGCAAAGAAAACTATAAAAATAACGATAAGAGTTGAGGCTTTGAACTTTAAAACAAACAGAAGCGTTTTCTCATAGATCCGCTCGATAAATTTAAAAATAGGCTCACTTAAATCGTAAAATCTACTCTCGCCCTTGCTTAGAGTTCTGGCACTCAAACTTGGGATAAAGCTAAGTGCGATAGTATAAGAGATGATAATCGCAAAACCGACCGTCATGGCAAAGCTCTCGAAAAACTTTCCGACTATTCCGCTCATAAAAGAGACGGGAACAAAAACTGCCAAAAGCATCGCCGAGATCGCCAAAATTGTAAAAGCCATCTCTTTTGTGCCTTCGTACGCCGCCTCGTATTTTCCTAAACCCTCTTCCATCTTTTTGTAGATATTCTCGATTACTACTATAGCGTCATCTATGATGATCCCGATCGCCAAAGTAAGCCCGATTAGCGTCATTTTATTGAGCTCAAACCCCATATAGTCCATTAAAGCGAATGTTCCCATAATCGAAGAAGGTATAGAGAGAGCCGAAACAAGAGTAATGGTAAGGTTTCTTAAAAACACAAAAACTATAATTGCCGCAAGTATAGATCCGTATATAAGGTCAAACTCTACGTCTTTTAGCGAGTGGATGATAAATGGCGACGTATCATTTAAGATCATCACTCCAAACTTATCTCCCGCCATAGCCTCTATCTGTGGAACTACCTTTTTTACGCCTTCGATGATTGAGAGGGTGTTCGTTCCCGAGATCTTCTGAACCTCAAGCATAACGCCCTCGACTCCGTTATATGAAGCATAGCTTTTTGCATCGCTTAGAGAATCTTCAACCGTTGCTATATCTTTTAATCTGATATTATCTTTTATCTCTATATTTTTCAGCTCTTCAATGCTAAGTGCGTCGGCTTTGGTTTTAAGTATAAGCTCCTCGGTTTTGGTTATAAGTTTTCCGCCGCCGATCTTAATATTCTCTTTTGCTACCGCCGTATTTAACTCCGAGATCGTGAGCGCATACTTGTTTAACGCTTTTATATCGGGAAATATTTTGATCTCTCTATCTTTATAACCGACGATGTTTATAGCCCCGACATCATTTATTTTTTGAACTCTGGGCTTTACTTTCTCATCCGCAAAAAGCATAAGATTTTTTATGCTCTCGTTTTTTGCGGTTAAAAATATATTTATAATAGGCGCTCCGCCGATGTCAAGCTTGCTTACAAGAGGCGTTTTTGCGTCTTTTGGCAGATCTACGGCAGAGACTTTGTCTCTTACGTCGTTTGCGGCTTCATCGATATCTCTCTCTAAAAAAAACTTGACAGTTACCACGCTTACGCCATCGCTGCTACTAGAGATGATGCTGTCTACGCCGCCGATTCTTGATATCGCTTCTTCTATCTTGTCGGTAATCTGCGACTCAATAGTGCCTGCTTCTGCTCCGGGATAGTTTGTTTGAATCGTAACTATGGGAAAATCTACGTTTGGAAAAAGAGCCGATGGCATCGACTTAAAGCTCATATATCCGAATATAACCAATGTAACGACGTACATAAGAGTCGCTATGGGTCTTTTAATGGCTAGTTTATACATACTTGTTACTTTTTAGCATCTATGATCCCGTCTCCGAAAAGTTTGACTACAAAACCTTTTGCCTCTGCCTCTGCACCAAGCTTTCTGCTTTGTTGATTTACATGCGGATAGACTTTTGTAATAACGCTCGTATGCTCTTTTTCATCTCCGTCTATTTTGTACTTAAATGTCTGCCCTGCTTTAACCTTTTGCCAATACTTTTGATCAAACTCAAGTACGAGTTTTCTCTCTTCTTGGCTCTGGATCTTTAAAATGGTTTTTGGCGACATCTCCGTTACGACGTCTCCTACCTCTACGTTTTTCTCGTAAATAACGCCGTCATAAGGAGCATAAAGTATAGTTTTTTTATATAGAGCGTCTCTATAGAGAAGGTTTGCTTTTGCGTGTTCAAGCGCCGTTTTAGCCTTCTCGTAAGCAAGCGCATAAAGATCAAATTTGGCTTCGTCTATAAGATCTTTTACCTTCTCTTGTCTATCGTAATCTCTTTTGGCATATTTATAAACTACTTCCGCACTTGCCGCATCTGCTTTTGCTATATCAAGCAGAGCTTTGGCATCGTCGTTTGCAAGTTCTACGAGAGGATCTCCTTTTTTTACTTTTTGCGAGATCTCGACGTGAACCTTTTTAACGATTCCGCCCGCATTAAACGCTAAAGCCGAATCTCTTAGAGCTTCTACGAAAAAATTTGCATATACTTCCTCGGCATTTATATTAAGAACTAAAAACAACAATCCGAAAAATATTTTTTTCATTTTAAAAACTCCTCTAAATTTTTGCCGCTATGATAGTAAAAAAGAGCGTACGCGATTTGCAGCTCGTTTAAAGAGCGTTCATACAAAGCGCTTGCACTCGTTTTTGCACTTAGTGCGTCAAGGTAGGTTATATAATCGGCTATCCCTGCGCTGTATTTTTCATTTACTGTTTTAAATGCACTCCGAGCGGAGGTCAAAGCGCTTTTTGCACTTTGAATCTTCAGCTTTACACTATTGACTCTTGCGATAGAGATCTCATACTCAGCCTTTTGCTCACTGCTCATATACTCTGCCTGTTTGCTTAATGCTTTTGCACTTAAGTCTACAGCCTGCTTCGCTTCGCTTGTAGCACCGTAGTCAAAAATTCTCATATTAAGAGAAATAAGCGCTACGTTTTGTCTGTCTATTTTTAAAGGATGAGTAGGCTCTATATTATCATATCCGAAAACCGAATATGTATCTTCTATCTTTATCTTAGGATAGTATGCGCCTTCAAGAGCTTTAGAGCTGCTTTGCAGGGCATTTTGCTTATATTCAAGAGATTTTACGGAGTCGCTTACCTCAAAATCACTTGCCGAATTTTCCATAAAAGCCGATTTTTCAAAGCTCTCTATCTTTTTTCCAACTTTAATCTCCAACGCTTTTTTAGCGCTAAAGATCTCAAAGAGTACCGATTCTATCTCGTAGATATTTGTGTCATATGAGGCTTGAAGCCTCTCTACGTCGTCACGCGTGGCAAGCTTCGCATCATAGAAGCGTTTTACCCTCTCAAGCTGTTCGCTTATGGACTTTTTTGAATCCTCTTTTGCCGCTAAGAGAGCTTCTAGGCTCTGAATCTCATAAAAATTTTTTACTATATCGAGCGAGAGATTTTTTTTGGCTTGCGCTTCGTCATATCCGCTTGCCTTGTACTCATTTTTTGCTCTCTCAAGCTGTGAGGATTTTATACCGCCGTCATAAATATCAACTTCTACTCTGCCGTAACCGCTATAAATATCGCTTATCTGAAAAGGAGTGACATCGCTCGTATTTTTATACGAAGCTCCGATATCTATCTTTGGAAAATAGTCGCTTTTTTTTGACTCTGCCTCTTTTGCTTTTGCATCTTTAGCATACTTATATGAGTGCAAAATATGATTATTTTGGTGTGCATACTCTAACATAGATTTTAGAGTCTCTCCAAAAAGCAGTGCCGGAAGCAATAAAGATATGATTTTTATCATTTTTATACCTTTTTTTGTAACAAGTGGCTCGCACTTATCTTTTGCAATAGTGCGAGTGTATAAAAATATTAATTGACTAATGCGACTGCATCAATCTCTACAAGTGCATTTTTCGGAAGAGTTTTTACCGCCACCGTTGATCGCACAGGCTTATGGGATCCAAACGCCGCCGCATAGATCTCGTTTACAGTTGCAAAATCATCCATTGAAGCTAAAAAAATCGTAGTTTTTATAACGCTTTGCATTGAAGCGCCCGCCTCTTCTAAAACAGCCTGAAGATTTTGCAAAACCTGTTTCGTTTGAACCACGATATCATTTTCAAGCATAACGCCATCCGGAGTAAGAGCGATCTGCCCAGATGTAAAAACCATCCCGTTTGCCACTACTGCCTGTGAATATGGACCTATTGCCGCCGGTGCTTTGTTTGTTTGTACGAATTTCATTTTTTTTCCTTAATTATTATGTTAAACATCTATTTTGGTTTGTAATTATAACTAAACTGCTATTGAGAGAGTTATCTGCCGACTCTATTTTCATAAAAAACTATAAAATTATCTCAAAGAATATTAGCTCAATATAATTTCATAGATATTTTTTTTCTAAAGATACTCTCTAAAACTACTAAAATTATCAGATTGTACAAATTTTACATCTTGTGATATTTCACTAAAATGCTTTTTGGCACATTCGATTTTGGATGATTCAGAAGTTTTGATATCGAGTCCCAGTCCGCTTCCCTTGCTCTCAACAACAAAGTAAAGTTTCTCTTCATTGTCTTTTTCGATTAAAACTGCCCAGTCAGGATTGTAGCTTCCAAGTGGCGTATTGATTTTAAACCATGACGGTAGTTTTGTAAAAAGTTTTACATTCTCATTTTCATTAAATGCTTTTGCAAAATTTTCTTCTATCGTTGAATCATAAACTGTATGAGTGAAGATAGATTTATTTTCTTTGTTTTCTATCATATTTGAAGAGAGATACCCATACAACTCATTTTCCTCAAAGCACTCTTGGGCGTAGTAAAAATCATTGCCTAACTTTTGGTATTTGATACCATCGACTATAAAGCTGTTCATGGTTTTTTTGATGATTTTTACCGCACCGTCTATAAACTTTTGAGGATTATTTTGAAAATCTTGAAGCTTGCCGCTTTTTATAAGAATGTCAACAATATTTTTGCGCATCAAATTTGTTTCATTTTGCAAGTAAGTCACAACATCGGGAAGCTCATAATCTATGATGTCACAATCCATAAATTTATCTTGTACACTTCCTTCAAGGATCTCAACACCGACTTTGGTTATTTTATTTTTAGCTTTTGAATAGAGATATTTGATTTTTCCAATGGTTAAATCATTTGCCATTTGCTTGGCACACTCAAGTACGAGCTTATCCACATCAAAATCCACCCTGTAGGTCGTTTTATATTTTATCTGCTCCCACAAGGCTTTAAAATCATCACTAAGATAGACTTCTTTGTTCAGTGTGATGAGTTTTTTATCATCTGCATTTTTTATATTCATAGTTCCTGCAACTTTGAGTATTACAGATACTATTTGAGCTTGAACCGCTTTATACTCCTCTGGCACTTCAAATTTATTCTCTTTGATGTCAGCTCTTAGGGAGTTTTGCACTTTACCTTTTTTATCAATGTACTCTTTGGCTTGAAGATATCTAAACATATCCTCACTCTTTGAAGCACCAAAATATTCTACGCTACCATCTTCATTCGTTATAGGAATATTTGAAAAGAAGTGTTCCTCGATTACCCCAAATTTAATGCCTTCTTCCTCTTCAATCTCTTTTTGTAGTGCCTCGGCAAATTTCTCATAGCTCTCATTTGCCATGACGGTCAAAGTATTGACATCAAAGCCTCTCACCCGTTCGCCATCTTGGTTGACACAGATTCTAAGTCCACGACCTATCTCTTGTCTTTTCTTCATTACAGAAGAAGTTTCATTAAGGGTACAGATTTGAAATACATTAGGATTATCCCATCCCTCTTTTAATGCACTATGAGAAAATATAAAACGAAGCGGTTCACTAAAACTAAGAAGTTTTTCTTTGTTTTTCATGATTTTGTCAAATATACTTTCATCGTCCACAGTGTTTCCAGAAGTATCTTTGAGTATCCCTTTTTTATCGGCAGAAAAGTATCCATCATGGATTTTTGAGACCTCTGTATTTACATCAACATCATTAAAAAGCGTACTGTATTTTCTTCTTTTTGAAATCTCTTTGTACTCCTCTTCAAACCACTGAGCATATTTACCTTTGAACGGATTTGCATCTGCATCGTACCCTCTATAATTTGCAACTCTATCTATAAAAAAGAGCGATAAAACTTTGATTCCCTTTTGAGTTAGGCGAAGCTCTTTATCTAAATGCTCTTCTATGGTTTTTCTGATTTGTAATCTTTTGATACTGTCATCATCCACACTGCCAATAGTTTGTCCAATATTTACGCTCTCTTGGTTAGAGAACTCTATATATTCATTCCCTTTTTCTATGTAAATATCATTAATAACATAGTCACTATAAACGCCTCTGCTATTTGATTTTTCATACAAATCATCGCCATCTTTTACCGTTACGGTTTTTCTCTTTGTTGTGCCGTTTTGGTTTACATCTATCTCTATTTTTGCACTTCTTGGAGTTGCACTTACGCTTATGAGCTTGATGTATGGTTTGTTTGAACTATCTTCCAACTGAACATTTGCCACTTCTATCTGCTTGACAAGTTGTTGCTCATACGCATCAATGCTATCGAGCTTATACATGAGGTTAAATTTTTTCACATGTGTAGCACTGTAACGCAATCTACAAAGTGGGTTAAGTGTTTCTATCGCCTCTTTTGACTTTGTGGTGCTATCAACACTTTGTGGCTCATCTATGATTACTATTGGGTTTGTAGAGGCGATAAACTCTATTGGTTTTTGACCATTTAATCTATCGTTTTGTCTATGGATGATGTTTGCTTTTGTATCTTTACTCGGATCCGTAAAGCTTTTTCTAAAAGCATCTATGTTGATAACCATGATGCGTATATCACTGCTTGTTGCAAAATCTCTGACTTGTTCAAGGTTTGAACTATCGTAGATAAAGTAGTCATAATTGACATTATCAAAGATTGATTTGAAATGTTCAGTCGTTATATCAAGAGTTTTTTTCGTTCCCTCTTTTATGGCGATGGAGGGCACAACGATGATGAATTTTGTAAATCCATAGCGTTTGTTCAACTCAAAAATAGATTTGAGGTAAACATAGGTTTTACCAGTTCCTGTTTCCATCTCCACCGAAAAGTCCATAGAACCGAGCTTTTTACTTTGGGCAAGTCCATTTTTGAGTTGAATATTTTGTACATTAGCAAGGATTTCATCATCAAGGAGTTCAATACGATTGCCGATACCCAAATCATTGAGATCATTGATAGTTCTCTGACCCTTTGCACCATGTGTTACAACGCTAAAGTTACTTTGGCAAACCTCTTGCCCTTCAAAAATATCTACAATAGAGCTTATGGCTCTATCTTGGTAGTCTAAATTACTGTCGAATTGTATTTTCATTCTGTTATCTCCCAATGTCCACCTTTTGCCCTCACTAAACATTTTGTCTAATCATATTTTGATATATTTTTCTTTTGCAATAAAGCTATATGTTAATCTTATCTCTCCAGCTGGATGTTAGTTATATTAATTGTTTGTGGTTTAACTTTTCTACCAAATATTTTAATTCTTGTTGTATTAAAACTATTTAACCCTTTTAAAATTGCAATTACAATTTCATATTGTGCATAATTACTATTTGACAACTCTTTAAGATGACAGTAGTATTTACCATCTCCCTCTGCATATAATTCAAAAGAATCTGAACGCTGTTTATAAGCCTCAAAAATACCAATCAATTCAATGTCTTCATTGTAAATATTTTTCGATTGTTCTTTTAAGTAATTTCTTTTTGTTATTGGCAACTCCGTACCATCAATAATTACAAAAAAGTCTTTCAATCTTTTTTGAGAGTTCAAATCATTCAAATTTTTAATAATGCTTTGATATCTATATCTTTGCTCTATATCTTGAAACTTGAATGGGTTTATCTCTTCATTTTCAATATCATCATATATTGAACGAATAAAATTTATAGGTTCTTGATATTTTTTTGTTGCTTCAAGTGTTAATTTCAAACTTCCATGAGCTTTTAGAATATATATATCATCGCTTCTATACAAAGTATTATTCGCTGCAAAGAGCTGGGTTTTGATTCCGTGCATGCTATTCATTGCATTATATTGCGAACTTTCAAGCATTGGGCTATTTTGATTGCCTCTAAATCCTGCCCCCACAAGTCGGATTCCAAAATGTTCACATAAATTTGTTGTATTTGAAACGGCAGTTAATCCGTAGAAATCATTTAAAAACTTTACAAAAGAGTCAAGATTTTCTTCATAATTATCCGTCTTAATCTCATAAGTGCGTTTATCAAAATTATCTTTATCAAAATATTCTAAAGATAATTTTCCATTTAATGCATCTACCATTAAGCTTTCATATGTTTCATTTAAATCAAAAAATAAATCATAGTCATCTTTTGAATTCACTACGGCATGAAAACATAAGTTTTCTTCACTTTGAGTTGGAGTTAAATATATTTTAATTTCGATACTCATGCGACTTCCTTATACATTTTAGCTAAACCAATTCCAAAACAATTTCCATATACCCAGTTGGAAAAATCATTGTTAGCATTTGAACTATCTTTCAAATGGCTTGGATTTACAGAAAATGGATCACTTTTTATCGCTTTTCCAATTTCTTCTATAGTCATATTTTTAACTTCTCTTAGATATCGCTGTATTGCAATTTTTATAAAATGTTCATCCCTCACACTTGCAAATTGATAAAACATCTTTTTCCAAACAACCAATCCATCCCAAGCAGCATCAAGCTGAATTTCTACGAAACCATTTACACGATAAGCGTCCATTTCTTTAGGGTGAATATTCGACACTATTTTTTTACCTTGAAATTCATCTTTCAAAATAAAATATTCATGTTTTACTACTTTTCCTGTTGTCGTTTTATCTGAATAAAGTTCTTTTTCTCTGAAATATGTTCGTTCAATTGATTTTTTAAGCATATTTGTATTATTTTTATCAAATATCTCAACCAAAGTTTTTTTAGTATTTGCATCTATACAATGACTTAATACACTATTTGTAATTACAAATTTGTTATCTTTGTATACATTTTCTATCTGAACATCGCTAATTAAACCATTGCATGCCATTTAATATCCAGTACATTTTTTAATATGAGTTGATTTTAACATTTTATACCTTATACACTCACAACTTCATCAATCTCAAACTGTTTTGGCACTTGTATTGCTTCATCAGTTATAACAACATCTTTGGTTAATAGTGGCATCCGTAACATCTCCATTTATAAAATATTTATCGCTCTATCTTGATAATCTAAGTTGCTTTCAAATTGTATTGTCATCTGCCATTCCTGTAATACTTTTTGGTTCTATTATCAAAGGCTGGAAAAGTACCTTCCAATACTTCAATAATTTTTTGGTTGATAATAGAATCCTCAATGGCTCCTGAAATATATGCTACACGATTTTTATCTGCTTTATCTATTTTAGAATAAATTACTTGCTCAGAATCAGCAACTACTGCAATATTTGGATTATGTGTTACTATAATTATTTGCCGTCTTTGTTTAGCTCTTTGAATATATGGAACTAAATATTCATAAACAGATTCATTGTCCAAGTTATCCTCAGGTTGGTCAATAATTAATGGAATATCATCTTTATCTACTAATAAATAAAATATAATTAGTAAAGCTCCTCTTTCGCCAGGTGAAAGTTGGAACACTTTCTTAGAGTCAAGCAATATGTCATATTCAACAGAAAAACTATCTAAGTCCCACAGCGTTAAATAAAAATCAATTAGTTCCTTAGAATCTCTAAACTGCTCTTCAACTTTTTTATTTTTTGAAATTATATGCATAATTTTTCTATTAAGCTTACATGCATCTCTTATAGAGTTTAGAGGGCTGTTAGCAATTAGTTCAACAATTTCATCCTCATTAAATTTTTTTCTTCTATTATCAAAAAAATCTAAAATCTTATTTTTAAAGTCAGACTTTTTAAGAACAATGTCAGTTGTAAACTCAATAAAACCCTTCAGTGCTGATGTGCGTTTTTTCTTTTCATTTTCCACAAATTCTAAAACAGGCTTATATAGCTCTTCATAGATATTTAGCTCATCTTGATATGTTTCATATAGCTTTGAAAAATCTAAATTTTTTTTACGTTTAATATCTTTCAAAACATTTAACAAATCTTCATTTTTGAATTTTATTTTACTTTGAAGCTTACTTTTTTCAGCAAGTAAATCTTGGTGTTTTTGCGTCCACGAAGACATTTGTACTATATAGGATTGATATTTTTTCTGAACTTCATCTAACTCACCATGCAAGGATTCTATTAATATTTTTTTGTTTTCAGAAATCTCTTTTACTCTCTCCATCAATAAAGTATATTTATTTAAAATAGTGTTCGTATCTAATTCTAACGTTTGCAGTAACTCTTTTTTGTATTTTAGGCTTAATAGTTCATCGACATTCAATGTAATATTAGAATTTTTAAAATCTATATCAAGTTCTTCTTTAAAGTACTCAAACTCTTCAATATGCAGCGCAACTTTATGTTGAGTATTTACAATTGTATTTTTTTGAGTAGCCAAGATATTGATTTTTTCTTGTAGATTAGTTACATATTTATCCAAAACACTTTGATGTTTATTCAAGCGTTCAATTTTCTTAAATTTTACTTTCTGCTCACTATGAACACTTTCATCTTCCTCTGGCTTTGGTATTACCAATATGTTCTCGTCCCGATATTTTTCATGATCTTTAATTTCATTGTCTTTTTCGTGAATACGACCATGAATTCTTTTTATTTCATCATCACTATACTGTCTTTGATAAGATATTTCTTTTTCAAATGACTCTCGTAAATTACTCTTGATTTGATATCTTTTCTTTTGAAGAAATTCTGTCCTTTCCTTTATTAAGTTCTTCAATGAATCTTGTTGTAACTTGTCAGATTCAGCAATATGAGAAAAGACAACTTTATTAATTTCATCTTGAAATTGTTTATAATCATGTGTGCATATTGTTTCTATATACTTTTGAGGTAAATATTTTACCTTTTCTACATCAGTTGAACTAATATCATCTGAGAGGTTTTTAGTTATGCTTGTACCGTCTTTCCAAGTTAAGGTAGCTTCAAAATTTTTAGCCAAACCCTCTCTCCTGAACTTGTCTTTATGCAAAAAGCTAAATTGAGTATTGTCTATTAATCTTGTATTTCCACATAATGAAATTATGTCGGCTAAAGCACTTTTTCCGTTCCCTTTATTTCCTATAATTGTTACAAGGTTTTCATTTATTACAATTTCATTGTTAAACCATATATCAGTCACTGAAGATGCTGAAGTTTTATTGATTTTTATTTTATCAATGTATTTAGTCTTGTTCAATGAAACGAGTTGTTTTTTCTTTGGATTTTCACCTATATAGACTCTTTCGTCAGGTTCATTTAAAACCTGTCTTAATCCATTAAAACAAGGGTTTGCTTTTATCCAAACAACTTCAGAATCAGTCTTATTGTATGTTTTACCAAGTTTATTATCAATATCTTTAAATGAGTGTGCGTCTGAACCAGAGAATATAGGCTTTGGAGATAAATTGAATTGTTCTCTGCCCTTAATTTTATTCAAATAGAAATCTGTATTATTTGAAGTTCCAAAGAACAAATGGCATTTCTTGTCTAACTCCTTGGCATATTCTGCTCCCCTTCCATCATTTTGGCCGGGTCGCAAAGAGCCATAACCATTTGCTACACCTATAATTAAATATTCACTACTGTTAAAATTTTCTTTTAGTTTAATTTCTAAATTATCAATTTTAATCATTGCTTTATCATAACCAATATGCTGCAAGTCAGCACTAAAACAAAATTTATTAGTTAATGATGTATCATCGGTAGATAAAAGCTCTAACCTTGTTAAAAAATTATTAAGTTTATTCAGAGTATTTTCATCATTAGAAAAAACAACATGAACTTGAATATGCTCATTATTACTATTTTTAGAGTCTAACCTGAATTCAATATTTGGGAAAAATATTTTCTTAGAGTTAGAATATTTACCTCTAAATTTTTCTATAAATATAAAGAAATTATCAATTGAAAAATAATCTGTAATCCCAAATACTTTAACATCTGAATCATTTATTTTTTTACAAAAAATATCCCATACATCTTCTTCACCTTCTACAGTATAGTTATTATTTAGCTTTGTAAATGGGGTGTGAATATGTAAATCCCATTTTCTCCATTCTGACCCTTTAAAATAACGCATATTAAACACTCACAACTTCATCAATCTCAAACTGTTTCAGAACCTGAATGGCGTTTGTTTTTACTACTGCATCGGCGAAGCTGCTGTCTTTGAATACTACTCTGGTTATTTCACTTTTGTACTCGTTTTTTAGTTTTGCTATCGCCTCTACTACTTCTAATGTTATCTCATTATCGAGGCAGACTATGAGTGCTCCGTAGCCTATGACAAATACTTTTTTGCCATGCAAAGTTTTTTCTTCTATCGGTAGAGTTAAGTCCAGTCCGTATTTTAGGAGGATTTCGTAGAGTAGGTCTTGTGGGGTTCTGTCGCTTTTGATATTCTCTATTGCTTCGAGAAGATTTTGTTCTAAGTTGTCAAAGTTACTATCCCATGTTTTGATATTTGAGCTGTCGAGTTTGAGGACTTTGAAGCCGATATCGAGGTTTGAGAGGTTTTTGTCCGCATTGTCTGTTTTAATCTTTTCCCCTGCACGGCGGATGCGTTCTTTGCCTATTTCG
>Ga0208863_1000972_pt1 | contig 21122 bp, 19 predicted proteins | sample RifOxyD3_FD_184040 | JGI IMG/M metagenome (GOLD analysis project Ga0208863, IMG submission 184040) | Soil microbial communities from Rifle, Colorado - Rifle Oxygen_injection D3 (SPAdes) | ecosystem: Environmental > Terrestrial > Deep subsurface > Rock core/Sediment | place: Rifle, Colorado...
GTAGACCGCGCCGGCTGTCATGGGCGCCTGTTTGATCAGTGCATAACGCCGGCTGCCGGTCGGGTCGTCGTTGCCCGGGACTTCGGCCTTTTCCGAGCCGTCGGCCCGCTGGATCGTATATCTGTTCGCCTGGACGTTGAGGCCCCAGGCCATGGCCGGCGTAGCGAAACGCCGGGTCATCGCCGTGTGCTGGGCAAAGCGCGCCACCCGGATGAACTCCAGGGCCGCTGCTTCCTGCTGCATGCCGCGCGGCCATCTGACCGCCACGCTGACGCCTAGCAGGCCGATGATGACGATTACCATGATCAGTTCGGTCAGGGTGAATCCCGCTTGGGGGCGCAACATCTTTTCCTGTGTTCTCGGCAGGGTAAAGAAAATATCGAATATCGAACAAGGAATGTCGAATGATGAAGTGCCGTCCTTCGATATTCTGCGGTTCGGCGTTCGATATTCGATATTCTCTTTTGCCTTCACTTCAATATCTCCCGCCAGTTGATGATCCGGTCATTGCCACGATAGATGCCGAAGACGGCCTCCACTGTCGCGCTGCCGGCCGGCAGCAGCCAGACCGGGATGTTCGCGTAGTCGATCGCTACAGTGCCGCCGGGATCGCCGCTGTCGGTGGCTGGCGTCAGGGTAAGTCTGCCCTGGCCGGCGCTAAGCTGCAGGGTGGCCGGTGGAATCGACGAGACGGTTATCCCGGTTTCAATCTTGCTGTTGAACAGAAACGCGGTGCAGGAGTCGGCACTATTGGTTTTCCAGGTCGAGGTGCTGTCAAAGTATTCCGCAGAAGACGGCAGGACAAGCGGTACGGTCTCCGGGCCGAAACCGTTTAAGAGCTGCAAGCGGCCGAAGCGGAATTCGCTGCCCGCGTCAAAGGCGATGCCGCTGCCGGAGCCGTTGAATGTAAAGGCAGCGGTCGTGGCAATGACGCCGTTGCCCGGGGTGGCAGTCTCGCTGTTGTCAGCCAGGTTGACGGACAGGGAGATCGCGGCGTTGAACGGAATCTCCGGCGTTACCGTGGTCGGGTCGTCGCGGGTGAAGGTCAGGGTGTCGGCCGCGGCCGGGGTGACAGTGCCGGTGCCGTTATTGTTCGGCGTGACGGTTGCCGGGTTGATGGCGGTGGTATAGGCGGCCTGGGCGTTGGCGTACACCTGCGAGACATCAACGGCCGCGATTTTCCAGAGGTTGCCGGCGTAGTTGACCGTGGTGTTGTTGGCCAGGTTTTTTGCGGTCACCAGGGTCTGGGGGGCGGTGGCATAGCCGAACGGCTGACCGATATAGGTGAACGATCGGCTGGCGCAGGCGGTATCGTTGAAGGTTTTAAAGCTGGGCGTGTTGTTGGCAGTCAGATCAAAGTGGTCCGGCACGAAGCGGCCGACATTGAGCGCAGCCGAGATGATAGAGCGCTCGGCTGCTGTGGAGTCGGCGGCATCGACCGCGGCAAAGGTCTGGTCCTCGAGCTGCATGGTAAAGGCGCCGGTTTCGGAATAGGTGGCGTTGGTGGCGGTCAGCACGCCGCTGACCGCAGCGGTTCCGATGGAGAGGGCACCCAGGTTGCCGTTCAGGCAGCCGGTGGGCAATAGGCAGGCGGTCAGATTGGCAGTGGGGGTACCGCTATAGTTGGTTGTGATACCGGCCGCAGAGTTGACCGCGGTGGCATTGACCCGGAATGGTTGGCCGGCCTTGTGGACCACGCCGCCGGTTGCCGCGGTGTTGTTGAGCGTTCGCGAGGTGCCGGCGGTCTGCCAGTTGCTGTCCTGGACGCTGACTCCGGTAAAGCTGGCCGGCCGGATGGCGAAGTTGTTGTTGGAGCAGCCCCGACGTGCACCGCCGGTCACGCTGGTCACCTTGATCCGCGCATCGGGCCAGGCGTTGTTTTCCGTAAAAGTTGCCGCCTTGCGGCCCAAGTCGCCGGCCACGAATTGCATGAGCGGCAGGGTCTGGATGGTGGCCCAGCTGCTGCGGCAGCCGTCCGCGTCGAGTGCGGCGCTGTTGTTGCTGCTGTCGAGCAGTTCGATACGAACCTGGCTCGCGTAAACAGGGTCGATGGCGCCTCCCTTGATGGCGATGATATCAAGCGTAAAGGCAGTGCCGGCAACCTTTGTCTTGATCACCCCGGTAACGGCGCCGGCGCCGGTGCTGGTCTCGTAGGCATTGAAGTTGCCGCCGCCGGCGTTGATTGGGATACTCGGGCTGGTGTCGGCGGTAATCGCCGGGGCGGTTATGTCGGAGGCGGTGATGGTGGCCGAGGGCGGCGTGTTCAGGGTGATGCTGAAGGTTCTGGTGCCGGCCACAAGCGGTGCGTTGGCCGGCAGGATGGCGGCGCCATCGCTTGCGGTGAGTCCGACCGTGTCAACGCGGGTGGTGATCACGTTCCAGAAGGCATCCACCGCATTGACCCGGACCGTGAAGGCCACACCCTCATCCTGGGCAGTGGGCGTGCCGGTCTTGCCGGTCGGGGTGCCGGACGCCGCGGTTTCGCCGGGCACCAGGATCTGCAGCTTGGCCGCCGCGCCGGCCACGACGAGAAATGCGTTGCTGGTGCCGGTCTGGGCGCCGGCGCTGTTGGTGGCGGTAATGGAGTAGGAGCCGAGATTGACAATGGTGATGCTGTGGCTGGCCAGTACGCCGTTGACAAAGGCGGCCGTGGTGCCACCGCCGGCAGCCAGCGCGCCGCTGGCCGTGATATTGACCGTGCCGGTAAAGCCGGTATCCGTGAGATTGGCAACGGTCTGCGCCGTGATTTTTATGGAAAACGGCAGGCCGGAGGTCTGGGCGGGGATAGTACCGCCGGCCGACGCCTCCACCAGAAAATGATCGAAGATCGTCGGCTTGAGCGCGATCAGATGGCCGATGTTTACGTCGGCGGCATTCGCGGTCGCGGTCCGGGTGCCGGTGGCGCCGGCCGCGGCTTTCGTTTCATCCGTGGCCAGGAGGGAGGTGGTTGTGTTGGCATATGACTGCCGGTATCTCTCGGCCATGCCAGCCGTGCCGGAAAAATCATTCTTGTTGGCGGTCACAAAAAAACCGACCAGCAGGGCGTTGCTGACCGTGGTGGTGACCGTGGGCGCCGTCACCGAGGTGGAGGAACCGTTGGCTTGGCCGCTGGCGACATTGATCGGGTTGGCCGCGGTGTCGACGCCGCGATAGGCAACCATGCCGCCAGCCCAGTCATTTCGTAATGAGGTCCATGCGTAACTGGCCGGCTCGGTTGCGGTAGCCACCCGGTAATAGATGGCCTGGGTCAGTGTGGCACCACTTGACTTGCTGTCGATCAAGGTCCAGCCAGCCGGGGCGGTGATGCTGTCAGTGGCCCGCAAGATGACCTGGGCTAGCAGCACGTGGCCGGTAGTCACGCCGACCGGCACGGCAAGGGTAAGATCAAAGGAGTTTTTTTGGGTGGCGGTACTTGATCCGACCAGGGAGATGGCGGCCCGTGCCAGCGGCGCGTATAACAGCAGTATCGCTAACAGTACGCAGAGAGAAAAGCAAGGGCGGCGTATTGTGGTGATCACCTGCTGTTTCATGGCATATCGCGTGTTCCCAGGGTTGAGAGCCGTCATTATTTGTCAAGACATTCAGCTGATACCTGCCGTTATGGTATATGGCCTTACGAGAAAAAGCAACGCCGGTTCCGTCGTGTCGGTGTAAATCCGATTATCCTGCGGCATGGCCAATCGACTCGTTGACCAAGTCGGAGAGTTCGGAAAATGTCCGGCAGTTGTAGATCCGCGCCCGGATTGCGCTGCCGCCGGCCAGCCCCTTCAGGTAGCGGCCTACCTGGTTTTTGATTCTGGGCAGATTTTTTATGGTTTCGAGATGGGTCGCAATCAGATCCAGATGGCGTTGCAAGCCAACCAGCCGGCCGGCCACTGTTTCCGGCCTGCCTGACGCTTGAAAAACCCAGGGGTTGCCCAGGGCGGCCCGGCCGACCATCACCCCGTCGCAGCCGGTCTGCTCCATCATGGCCAGCCCGTCCTGATAACTTGCGACATCGCCGTTGCCAACCACCGGGATGGCGACGGATTTCTTCACCTCGGCGATCATCCGCCAGTCGGCCCGGCCGCTAAAGCCCTGGGACCAGGTGCGGCCGTGCACGGTCACCATGGCGGCGCCGGATTCTTGCGCCATACGGGCGAATTCCGGCGCATTTTTCGTCGTCTCGTTTAAGCCGCTGCGAAATTTGACGCTCACCGGTATTTTTGCCTGGCGACAGACCGCCTCGATGATCCGCGCCGCCAGGCGCGGTTCTCCCATGAGGGCGGCGCCGGCGCCCTTGCGGGTCACCTTCTTGACCGGGCAGCCCATGTTGATGTCGATTAAATCGATGGGCAGCTCCGTGAGGATGGCGGCGGCTTCGCCCATGATCTCCGGCTCGGCGCCGAAGAGCTGGAAGGCAACCGGCCGTTCGGCCGCAACCGTGGCCAGCATGGCTAGGGTGTTCTTCTGACGGAAGACCAGGCCGTGGCAGCTGATCATCTCAGAAAAGCAGAGGCCGGCGCCGTATTCCCGGCACAAAAGACGGCAGGCCAGGTCGGTGTAACCGGCCAACGGTGCCAGCAGAAAGGGGCTGGTCAGGGTGAGGGGGCCGATTTGCACGGTTTGCAACGTAGAATAAATTGGCGCCGGTCAGCGGGCAATGGTCGAATCCAGGACCTGATCGTAGATCTGCTCGGCCAGATCGTCGGCCATGGCAGCCAGGGCCTTTTCCTTGTTGCCCCTGGTAGAGGCGGCGTCGTTGGTCAGGGTGAAGAATTTACTGAGAGTGAGCCCGTCCTTCTGACAGACCACCGCATCCGGGTTGTTTTTTCGCAGGGTGAAGCGGACGGTGAGCGTGGCCTCGACCTCCTGGGCCTGGTCATAACGGGTGTATGCCGAGCCCGGCAGAGTGATGGCGAGGATCTGGCCTCGCAGATGGAAGTCCGCCGCTGCTCGGTCCTGGGTGAGGCGGACGCGGGGATTTCTGCGGAACCAGCTGTTCAGGGTCTGGAAGATGGTCGACTCCAGACCGAGTTCGTTGGTGTGATTTTCCCACATGGCCAGATGCAGAGTGATTGGCGGGCCGGCCTCGCCGGCGGCGGGCACATAGGGATTATGGTAGCCGCAGCCGGCAACCGGCAGCAAGAGCAGCAACAGGGTGAAGAGACAGCGGTTGGTCACGGGCATATTCCTTCTTAGGTAGATAGGCTGAAGGGGTTTAGTCTGTAGACTGATGGTACTTGCTTAATCTAGAGATTTTTTCGCGTCGGTCCTTCTTTTTGTTGCCTAACAGACCACAGTCTAACGGACTAAACAACCTGCGCAGTTAAAAAATCGTTACCCCACGATGTTGACCAGCTTGTTCGGAACCACGATGACCTTTCGTGGTGTCTTGCCGGCCAGGAATTTTTCCACTTTGTCGTCGGCCAGGGCCAGTGCCTTGACCTGTGCCTCATCGGTATCCGCCGGCAGCAGCAGGCGGCTGCGGACCTTGCCGTTCACCTGCACGACAATGGTGATCTCCTCCTCGCGGGCCGCCTCGGCATCAAAGCACGGCCAGGATTCTTGAGCCAGGGGCCGCTGGTGGCCGGTCATCTCCCAGAGTTCCTCGCAGAAGTGCGGCACAAAGGGCGAGAGGAGCAGAAGTAAAGCGTCCAGGGCCTGGCGGACTACGGTCGGGTGCACTGCCTGAGTCGATTCCTCGCCAAGCAGACCGGACATGGAGTTGACCAGTTCCATCACCGCGCTGATCCCGGTATTGAAATGGAAATCGTTTTCAATGTCGCCGGTCACCTTGCGGATGGTCTGCTGGGTCTTGCGGTGCAGAGTGCGGCTCGCTTCGTCCAGTTCGGCCGGTAATGCGGCAGGCGCCCTGTCGAAGATCTCCAGGTTGGCCTGCACCAGCCGGAAAACCCGGTTCAGAAAGCGGAAGGCGCCCTCAACCCCCTGGTCGCTCCACTCCAGGTCTCGTTCCGGCGGCGCGGCAAACAGGCTGAAGAGGCGGACCGTGTCCGCCCCGTAGCGCTCGATCAAATTATTGGGGTCCACGACGTTGCCCTTGGACTTGGACATCTTGGCGCCGTCCTTGATGACCATGCCCTGGGTCAGCAGGTTGGTAAAGGGCTCATCCACGGTCAGATAGCCCAGGTCGCGCAGCACCTTGGTAAAGAAGCGGGCATACAGCAGGTGGAGGATGGCATGCTCGATGCCGCCGATGTACTGATCCACCGGCAGCCAGTAGGCGGCTTTATTCCTGGCCAGCGGGCCGTCGGTGAAACGCGGGCAGGCATAGCGGGCAAAATACCAGGAGGACTCCACAAAGGTGTCCATGGTGTCGGTTTCCCGCCGGGCCGGGCCGCCGCAGGCCGGGCAGGCGGTCGTGTAGAAGGACTCCAGGGTGTGCAGGGGCGAGCGGCCGCTGCTGTCGAGCTGGACCGCGGTGGGCAGCAAAACCGGCAGGTTTTGTTCATTTTCCGGCTGTATGCCGCAACGTTCGCAGTGGATCATGGGGATGGGCGATCCCCAGTAGCGCTGGCGCGAGATGCCCCAGTCGCGCAGCCTAAAGGTGGTGCGGGCCGAGCCGAAGCCCTGGGCCTCGGCATGGGCGATGATCGCCGCCTTGGCCGCCACTGAGGGCATGCCGCTGAAGGCGGCGGAGTCGGCCAGGATGCCTGGCTCTTCGTAGGCCGCGGTCATGGTTGCCGCGTCAAGGGCGGCCGCGGGCGGCTGAACCACCACCGTGACCGGCAGGCCGTATTTGCCGGCGAATTCAAAATCCCGCTGGTCGTGGGCCGGCACCGCCATCACCGCGCCGGTGCCGTATTCCATGAGTACGAAGTTGGCGACATAGATCGGGATCAACTGGCCGGTAAAGGGGTTGCGGCAGGAGCGGCCGAGAAAGACCCCTTCCTTTTCCAGTTCGTCTTCCGGGCTTTTCTGCTGGATGGCCAGGCGGGTACGGCGGACGAACTCGGAGACCGCCTCCTCCTGGCCGGTGTTGCGGCACAACTCCACCAGCGGATGTTCCGGGGCAATGGACATGAAGGTCACCCCGTATACCGTGTCCGGCCGGGTGGTGAAAATTTTGAGGGATTGATCGACGCCGTCGATCGGGAAATCCATCTCCAGCCCCTCGCTCTTGCCGATCCAGTTGCGCTGCATGGTCAGAACCCGTTCCGGCCAGCCGGCCAAGGTGTCGCAGGCAGCCAGCAGTTCATCGGCATAGGCGGTGATCTTGAAGAACCAGCCGAACATCTCCCGCGGTTCCACCTGGTTGTCGCAACGCCAGCAGGCGCCGTCGATCACCTGTTCGTTGGCCAGTACCGTCTGGCAGGGCTCGCACCAGTTGACCGTGGTCATTTTCCGGTAGACCAGCCCCTTCTCGTACATCCGGATGAAGAACAGCTGCTCCCATCGATAGTATTCGGGCCGGCAGGTTGCCAGCTCCCGGTCCCAGTCGTAGCTGAAGCCCATGCGTTTCAGCTGCTTCTTCATGTAGTCGATGTTTTCGTAGGTCCATCTGGCCGGGGGGGTGTTGTGCTTGATCGCGGCGTTCTCAGCCGGCAGGCCAAAGGCGTCCCAGCCCATGGGATGGAGGACGTTGAAGCCGCGCATCCGTTTGTAGCGGGCCACCACGTCGCCGATGCTGTAATTGCGGACATGGCCCATGTGAATCCGGCCGGACGGATAGGGAAACATCTCCAGCAGGTAGTATTTGGGCCGGCCATCCTCTTCCGTTACCCCGAAGGTCTTTTCGGCAAGCCAGCGGGCCTGCCATTTGGCCTCGATGGCCTTGAAGTCGTATTTTATGTGTTTCCCGGGAGTTTCTCTGGCGGTCATGCGGCAGTCCTTACATGGATTTCGGTCAGGGGTTCGGCAATAAAAGCGGCCTCATTGTAGCGGATATTGGCCGTGCGGTAAAGGGGCTGGCTCGCCAGTGGTCAGCTGTCGAATCTGCCTTCGTAGCCCGGCGGCACATCCTGGCGGGTTCGATTCTCGAATGTGGTGTATTCCTTGAGAAAGGTCAGCTCAAAGGTGCCGGTGGGGCCATTGCGCTGTTTGCCGATGATCACCTCGGCAATGCCGCGTTTCGGGTTGTCCTCAGCCTGGTTGTAAACCTCGTCCCGATAGATGAAGCAGATGAGGTCGGCGTCCTGTTCGATGGCGCCGGATTCGCGCAGGTCGGAAAGCTGCGGCCGTTTGTTCGGGCGGGACTCCAGGCTGCGGTTTAACTGGGACAAGGCAATCACCGGCACGCTCAGTTGTTTAGCCATGGCCTTCAGGGACCGGGAGATTTCGCTGATTTCCTGTTCTCGGCGTTCGAGCGAACTGCGGCCCCGCATGAGCTGCAGGTAGTCGACAATGACCAGACCGACATCGAACTCCGATTTCAGGCGCCGGCACTTGGCCCGCATCTCCAGGACCGAAATGGCCGGCGTGTCGTCGATATAGATGGGCGCGTCCTCAAGCATGCCGCTGGCCCGGGTCAGCTTCGGCCAGTCCGGGTCCTTGAGAAAGCCGGTGCGCAGGCGCTGGGAGTCGACCCGGCTCACGGAGCAGAGCAGGCGCATGGCCAGCTGCTCCTTGGACATCTCCAGGCTGAATACCGCCACCGGAATCTTGCTCAACAGGGCGGCGTTCTGGGCGATATTCATGGCTAACGCGGTTTTGCCCATGCTGGGTCGGGCCGCCAGGATGATCAGATCCGAGGGCTGCAGGCCGGCGGTCAGCCGGTCGAACTCGTCGTAGCCGGTGGGCACGCCGGTAATCAGCTCCTTGCGCTCAGCCAGCATCTCAATATGCTTGAAGGTCTGGGGGATGATCTTGCTGAGCGGCAGAAATGACTGGCTGTCCTTGGCCCGGGAGATTTCAAAGATGTGCTGTTCAGCATCATCCACCAGGTTGTCGATGTCGTCCTGTTCCTCGAAACAGCGGGACGCGATGTCGGTGGAGGTTTGGATCAGCCGGCGGAGGATGGCCTTCTGCTGGATGATTTTGGCGTAAAATACGATGTTGGCCGTTACCGGCACGATGTCGCTTAACGAGGCGAGAAAGGCTGGGCCACCCACCTGGTCGAGCTTGTTCCAGTCACGGAGGATATTGGTGACGGTGATCAGGTCCTGGGGCTCGTTTTTTTCAAACAGCGCCACCATGGCCGAGAAGATCGTCCGGTGGGCATCGCGGTAGAAGTCCTCGGGTGTTAACGTGTCCAGGACCTTGACCAGGGCTCCCTTCTGCAGGAGAATAGAGCCCAGCACGCATTGTTCGGCCTCCAGGTTCTGAGGCGGCAGGCGGTGTGCTAGTGCGGGCGTTTTGTTTCCGGCATCCATGACGCTGGTCTGGAGAGAAAGCGGAACGTGAAAGCGTCACAGCCGGAAAGGGGCTGGACGCTTTCACGTCGGTGGTCTTCGATCTTATGCTGCTTCCAGCGGCACGACCCGGACCGTAATCGCGGCGGTCATCTGGAACCCGACCTTGATGGCGACCTCTGTATCGCCAATGGTCTTGATCGGCTCGGCCAGCAGGATTTTCTTCCGGTCGACCTCGATGCCCAATTCTGCAAGTTTCTCGCCGATATCACCAGCGGTGACAGAACCGAACAGCTTGTTTTCTTCACCGACCCGCTGGGCAATGGTGACAACGGTGCCGGACAGTTTTTTTACTAACGCCTCGGTCTCGTCGCGCTGCTTCTTCTTTCTGGTCGCGATGGCGCTATTTTCCTGCTTCAGGATGGCCAGGTTCGTCTTGGTGGCAACGACCGCCATCCGTTGGGGCAGGAGATAATTGCGGGCATATCCGGGCTTGACCTTGACGATATCGCCTTCCTCGCCCAATGTGTCCACGGTGGTTTTCAGAATAAGTTCCATTACAGTGATCCTCCTTGGTATCGTGATCCTTGCCGTACGGTGTTTTTTTATTTTGTTTTATTGGGTTATGAAACGGAATTCAGGAGTTAGAATCCAGAATTCAGAATTTATTTCGTGTGGTTGTCGCTTACCTCTCTTTTTGTTTTTCCAGACTGGCGATCCGAGTTCTGAAATCGACCCAGACATCCGACAGCCCCAGTGCTGCCAGGCAGATGATACCGTAACCCTGGATGATCAGCAACCCGTAGATGGCCACCCGTAACGGCTGCACGATTGACCATCTGATCAGCAGGTTAACCAGTACGGCCGCACCCTGCAGCACATATACAGCTCCCCAGACTAAAAGAACATTCTTGCTGGCCACGGCAATTACGCCGTTTGCAAGGAGCAGGGTGATGCCGCTGGCGATGCCGATCCAGACAAAATTGTCGGGCAGTCGCCATTCACTATATGCCGGCCATGGCCAGGGCGCCAGTTGCTTTTTCCGCAGCAGCCAGTTGCCGAGCGCCAGGTTGATCCACACGGTATAGATGATCCCGTTGACAAGCAGGGCCGGCAGCAACTGCGGCAGGTTCTGGCGCATCTCACCGAGCGCTTTATTCAGTTCCCGTGCCTTGTCGGCCGGCAGCTTGTAGATCTCCCGGTATTGCGCGTCAAGCTCTGTCAACCCCTGATCAATGGCGGTCACTACCTCCTGGTAGGGGTTCACTTGGTTGGCGACCCCGATGGCGCCCCAGTAGAGCAGCCAGGTGACGCCGATGAGCAGCACGCCGTGCAAGCCGGCCCGGGCTGGCGATAACCCGGTGCGGGCGGCTCGCCAGAAGGCGACGCCCGCTGGTAGCATGGTCAGACTGAACAGCAGGGTGTATAAACCACCCGCCAGGAAAGCGGCGCCTGTTGCGAACAGAATCGCACTGATGATCAGAATGCCGCCTTCTTTTTTTCCAAAAAATACCAGGTAATAAAAAACCGGCAGGGGGATTAAACCGGCCAGCCAGCCCAATTGCCCCGGGAGTAGTGACGGCAGGAGAAGGATGGCGGTCGTGACTGCTAGGCCGCTAAGCGATATCTTCTGCCGGCTCTGCAAGCCAATTGGTGTTTCCTGGGTCATCCCGGCTTTTGGCAAAATTAATACTGCGTGGCGCCGCTGTAGGGCAGCAGGGCGATCTGCCGGGCCTTCTTGATGGCGTCGGTCAGCTTACGCTGATGTTTTGCGCAGTTTCCGTATATCCGCCGGGGAATGATCTTGCCCCGTTCCGTCACGAAATTTCGGAGGGTTCTGACCTCCTTATAGTCGATCACCAGTTTCTTGTCCGCACAAAAACGGCACACCTTCTGCCGGGGAAAAATTCTTTTGCGTGTTGCCATGGTAAGTTCTCCGTTTATCTATGATTTTCGTGAAATCCCGCCGTGCCGGCGGGGTGTTCCGAGCCTGCTGTCCGCTTACTCGCTGTCGGTCTCCATTTCCTCGGTAGGCTCCGCATCTTCATCAATGGGCGCCACAGCCTCGGCGGTCGCTGCTGACTGCTTTGCCGCGGCCTCGGCCAGAAGAGCGACGGGATCACAGTCATCCGCCTGTTTGACGGTCATATACTTGAGGACGCGGTCGTCGATCCGCAGGATTCGCTCAAGTTCCGTGACTGCGGCGGGCTGCCCGGCATAATCCACGTAAACGTAGTTGCCCTGGTTTTCCTTCTTGATGAGATAGGCCAGCTTTTTGAGGCCCCATCGATCCACCCTGATGACGGTGCCGCTGTCATTGGTGATGATGGCGCTGAGCCGTTCAACGATGGCGGCGATGTCGTCATCGCCGACGTTTGGTCTGACAATAAGGATGGTTTCGTATCTGCGCATTGTCTGTTTCCTCCTCGTGGACTTGAATGGCCCTCGCTTTTCTGTTGACCTGGCAGAGAGCGAGAAGGGTAATTACGCCGCCGGCGGTTGATCCGCCAAGGGCGTGTTTAAAATAAGCGAAAATATGTACCATGGCGCTATCGTGCCTGTCAAATAATTTTTCCGTTATTTCACAGGGGATTTGCGCCCGGCCGTCTGCTATTTCGCCGGGAGTTCCTTGGCCGCCTGCCAGAGGCGGAGGAGTGTGGGCGAATCGGCAATGGCGGTTGAACTGCCGACTTGTTTCAGGTCATGCTCCATTCGGTTGAAACGACCGATAAATTTTTCGGTCGTGTTGTTGAGTGCTTCTTCGGCGTTGTTGCCGGATAGGCGGCAGATGTTGACCACAGTAAAAAGAACGTCGCCGAGCTCCTCGAACACTGCCTGGCTTGAGCTGGCAGCCATGGCTTCCCGCAATTCGGCAAGCTCTTCGGCAAGTTTTGCGAAGACCATGTCCGGGTCGGGCCATTCGAAACCGGCGCGGGCAGCCCGTTCCGATACTCGCTGCGCCCGTCGCAGGCCTGGCAGGGTCTTGGGGATCGAACTGAAAGGGGTCTGCTCCCCGTCGCCGGCGGATTTTTCGTCTTGCTTGATCGCCTGCCACTGCTTGCGTAATTCCTCGTCGCTGGCAGATGTTTCGTTGCCAAAGACATGCGGGTGGCGCCGGATCATTTTCTCAGAGATGCCGGCAAGTACCTCGTCCATTGTGAAAAGGCTCTTTTCCTGATGTAGCTGGTTAAGCAGCACGATGAGAAAGAGGAGATCGCCCAGCTCTTCCCGCACATGCTGAGAATTCTTGCTGTCCAGCGCCTCCAGCAATTCATGCGCCTCTTCGATCAGGTAGGTTTTAAGACTCTGGGGCGTCTGCTTCCGGTCCCATGGGCAGCCGTCAGCCGCTCGCAGCCTGGCTACGATCCGCAGGAAATCCGTGAATTTTTTGCCGCAGTCTTCCGTTATTATCGTCACGTTTGACAACCTCACAACAAACCGTTGGATGGCCTGGCAGTTATATTCCAGGTGGCGCGCAACGCGGGAAACCGGAAGTCGTCGGACGTCATCACCCCAGCCTAAAACCATATCCTTTTATGCCCTGCATTATGCCCTGCACGTTTTATTTGTGCGGAACGCATTGCAGCTCTATACCCGGATTCAGCTCAGGAGTAAACGAGGAATAGTGTGGGCGGCCGGGCATGCTTGTGGTTTTATTGCCGGTCATCAGGTGCGTCGGTGACTTATTTTGGTATAAATTATTATTGGGTGATATTTGTGCTTGTCAGGTGAGTTTTCAGGGTTTATACTATTAACATACAAAAGAAGTAATGATCTGGTATTCTGCAACTGTTTCCCTGGCTCACCCAGCGATACTTGTGTGGCGGTACAAAATATACAGCAAGAAAGTGTTCGGAAGCTGACGGGATTTTTTGCATGCAAGAGCACGGTGTATCCGGGCGACGATGTCATGTCTGGACTGCTTGGTGTTGGTCTCCCGAAAGTCCGTCAACATTTTGAGTGTCCACCAGCGGCATGGGCCGCTGGTGGTTTTTTCCCCTGCCTGACCGGGTGGGGTTCGTAAGAATGGCAAGAGTGCATCAACGTAAAGGAGCTAGTAGGAAACAATGGGCGAAAAAAAAGTAATGCTTGAGAAACACAAGGACATTGCCAGGATAGACCAGGAAACGAAGCGGACGCATGGGTGGTATGTGCGGGTGCGTTTCTACGGGAAAACCTATTCTAAATTTTTCTCGGATCGCAAATGCGGCGGGCGGTATTCAAGTCTGCTTTCGGCATTGGCCTGGCGGGATAAGACCGAAGCGGACCTTGGCAAGGTCCGGACGGACCGGCATGTTGTCACGGTGAGCAATTCAAAGACCGGTGTCGTTGGGGTTCGGCTTAACAAGAAACTGAGCAGATACGAGGTGAGTTGGGTGACTCCGGAGGGCCGGCAGGGCAAGACCTCGGTTTCCATTCACCGGCACGGCAATGAGAAGGCCTTTACCATGGCCTGTGAGATCAGAAAGATAAAAGAGGCTGAAAGGCTCTCAGCCGGCTAGCCGGATGTGACTTCAGCCTTTTTCGGGGAGCGACTGCATGGTTTTCTTCGGAACAGTTTGAGCTTGACAAATCGGCGGGTTCTGGTATTAATGCACGGTTCGTTGATCGCGTTGTGCGATTGTCCCGTTCGGTTGTTTTTTCGATGGGACTGATCGGTTTGACTTAAATTTTACGGCAGAAGAGAACTCCTGCCGAAGTTGGGAGACGGGCAATAACAATTTGTTTTTGCCAGTTCTCTTTATACAATATCTTTGGAGGAAGCGCATGTATGCTATAGTTCGCACCGGCGGCAAACAGTACCAGGTGGCTGCCGGCGAGAGACTGCGGGTGGAAAAGATCAAGGGCAATGTCGGGGAAACCGTTGAATTGACCGATGTGCTGGCCGTCATCGATGGCGAGAATGCCAGAATCGGGCAGCCCGTGGTGGCTGGCGCCAGGGTAACCGCTCGGATCATTGAGCAGGACAAGGGCACTAAGATCTTGGTGTACAAGAAGAAGAGACGCAAGGGCTATGAGAAGAAGAATGGCCATCGTCAGTTTTTTACCGGTTTGGAAATCGCGGAGATTTCTGCCTGATCGTATTGTTGATGGTCTCGCAATAAAAAACGGGGATAATTTTTCGCCTCGTTTTTCAGCGTTAGAAGTGGGTTGCGGGTTTTGCCGAACAGTGGCGGACCGGCGGCCGTGCATGAATAATTCAGGGTATTCCTGTTAAGAAAGATAAAGAGGGAGACTGCAATGGCACATAAGAAAGCTGGCGGCAGTTCACGGAACGGACGTGACAGTGGCGGACAGAGGCGTGGAGTAAAAAAATTCGGCGGCCAGCCCGTCCGGGCCGGTAATATTCTGGTCCGGCAGGTGGGGACCAAAATTCATCCGGGGACCAATGTCGGATTGGGCCGCGATTATACCCTGTATGCCAAGATCGACGGTGTTGTGACGTTTGAAGATTTCGGGCATGATCGTAAGCGGGTCAGTGTCTATCCGGTCGAAGCGGCATCCTGACCAATTCCGGCGGGGTTTGTCTGACAATCAAAGGCGGGGTGTCTGACGGCAAGCGCGCAGAGCCCCGCCTTTTCTTTAACACACAGGCAAAAACCCATGGCTTTTATAGATGAGGCCAAATTTTACGTCAAGGCAGGAGACGGCGGCAACGGCTGTGCCAGCTTCAGGCGTGAAAAATTTGTGCCCAAGGGTGGTCCGGACGGTGGTGACGGCGGGGCTGGCGGCGATGTCATCATCGAGGCCACCCGGCGTCAGACTTCCCTGATCGATTTCCGATATCGTTCCCATTTCAAGGCTGAAAATGGCGTGCCGGGCCGCGGTAAGAAGATGCACGGCCGGGCCGGTAGTCATTATATCATGCAGGTGCCGGTGGGCTCGATCATCCGCGACGCCGACACGGGTGAACTTCTGGCCGATCTCGTTTACGATGGCGACCGGGTCATTGGGGCGAGAGGGGCGGCCGGCGGCCGTGGTAACTGTCATTTCGCCACCAGCCGGAATCGTATTCCGCGTTTTGCCGAGGATGGCAAGCCGGGCGAGGAGCGCTGGCTGAAGATCGAGTTGAAGCTGCTGGCCGATATCGGTCTGATCGGTCTGCCCAATGCCGGCAAATCCACGTTGCTTTCCAAGCTTTCCGCTGCCCATCCCAAGGTGGCGTCCTATCCCTTTACCACGCTTGAACCCCAACTCGGCGTTCTGCTGCTGCCCGAGGATATTGAGGGGCTGCGTCCAAGTCGTTTCATCATCGCCGATATTCCAGGGCTTATCGAGGGCGCCCATCAGGGGGCCGGACTCGGCCACAAGTTCCTTCGGCACATCGAGCGCACCCGGGTTCTTCTGCACGTCCTCGATGTCTCGGGATCGGAGCAGAAGCCGATTGACGACTACCAGGTTCTTGAAAATGAACTGCGCTGTTATAATGAAGCCCTTCTGGATCTCCACCGGCTGGTTGTTCTTAATAAGGTTGATCTGCTCGATGATCAGGATCGGTTGGCGTGGCTTTCCGGGTATTTCGCCGGGCAGGGGGTTGAGGCGGTGGCGGTGTCGGCCATGACCGGGGCCGGACTTGACCGGCTCAAGGAACTTCTGGTTGCTGTTCTGCAGCCAAGCCAACTCGAGACCCAACCCGTTGCTGACGAGGCAGCCGAGGAGAGCGAGCCATGACCTTGCAGATAACCTGGGAAGAGGGGAGCAGATTGCGCCGCTCCCATTTGGGCAAGGTCCGCCGGGTGGTGGTCAAGGTCGGCAGCGCCGTGCTGACCAACGACAGCGGTCTGGACCTGGCGGTCATCGACAATCTGGCGCGCGGCCTGGTCTATCTGCAGGATTCCGGCCGCGAGGTGATTCTGGTCAGTTCCGGCGCGGTGGCCGCGGGTCGCAAGCGCCTGAACCTTGATATGAACCGGAATTTGTCCCTCAAGGAAAAGCAGGGAACCGCCGCGGTGGGCCAGAGTTGTCTCATGCGGGTCTATGAAGACACCTTCGATCGATTCGACCGAAAAGTAGCGCAGATTCTGCTTACCCATGACGATCTTGCCAACCGCAACCGCTATCTCAATATCCGCAACACCATGCTTACCCTGCTCGACTGGGGGATTCTGCCCATCATCAACGAAAACGATACGGTGTCGGTGGAGGAATTGCGCTTTGGTGACAACGACACCTTGGCCGCCATGATCTCCAATGTCATCGAGGCGGACCTGCTGGTCTGTCTTACCGATGTGGATGGTCTTTTCACGGGCAATCCCCGGCTTGATCCCGCGGCCCGGCCGGTGCACACGGTGGCCAAGGTGGATAAGCAGGTGGAGAATATGGCCGGCCATGTGGTTGGTGCCCTGGGTACTGGCGGCATGCGGAGCAAGATCCTTGCCGCCCGAATGGTGGCGGCGCGGGGCGGCGGGTCGTTCATCGGCCCTGGCCGTGAAGTTGATATTCTGCAACGGCTGTTCAACAATGAGCCGGTCGGCACATTTTTTCTGCCGGAGGCTGAGAAGATGCAGGGCCGCAAGCACTGGATCGCCTATGTCCTGCGGCCCAAGGGCGCTTTAGTCCTGGATAAAGGCGCTTGCCGGGCCGTGCTGAAGAACGGCAAGAGTCTGTTGCCCTCCGGCATCCTGGAGGTGCGAGGTAACTTCCGGCGCGGCGAGCCGGTGCAGTGTCTGGACGAAAGCGGCATCCTGCTTGCGGTGGGCCTTACCGATTACAACGCGGCCGATCTTGCCAGAATCCAAGGCATCAACACAAGTCGGATCGAAGAGATCCTCGGTTACAAGGACGGGGACGAGGTCATTCACCGGGATAATCTGGTTATTCTGTAAGGGGGGTGGAAGATGACAGTACGGGAAACGATTGTAACCATGGCCCAGCAGGCCAAACAGGCGGCTCGGCGGCTGGCCGGCCTTTCCGGCGTCCAGAAGGATCGGGTGCTGCTGCGAATGGCCGAGGCCTTACAGGACCGGCAGGAATTCATCCGGGCCGAGAATAAAAAAGACCTGGACGCCGGCCGTGATAAAGGGCTGTCCGCGGCCATGCTCGACCGGCTGGCTTTAACCGACAAGGTGATGGCGTCGATGATCAGCGGTCTCCGGGAAGTCGCTGCCCTGGCCGATCCGGTGGGCGAGGTCAGCGAGATGGGCCGGCGGCCGAGCGGCATTGTGGTCGGCCGCATGCGGGTGCCCTTGGGGGTGATCGGTATGATCTACGAATCGCGGCCCAATGTTACGGTGGACGCGGCGGCCCTTTGTCTGAAGGCGGGCAACGCGGTACTTTTACGTGGCGGCTCCGAGGCCATTTATTCCAATCTGGCCCTGGCCCGGGTTCTGCAGGAGGCGCTGGCCGCCGAGGCGATCGACCCTGCCGCCATTCAGGTCGTGCCGGTCACGGACCGGGAGGCGGTCACTTTCCTGCTGGCCCAGGAGGAGTATATCGATCTGATCATCCCGCGCGGCGGCGAGGGGCTGATCCGTTTTGTCATGGAAAATTCCCGGATTCCGGTGCTCAAGCATTACAAGGGCGTCTGCCATGTCTTTGTCGACCAGAATGCCGACCTGGAGATGGCAATCAACATCGTTATGAACGGTAAGGTGCAGCGGCCCGGGGTCTGCAACGCCCTGGAAGCACTGCTCGTCCACCGCGGTATCGCCTCCACCTTCCTACCCCAGGTGGCGGTGGAGTTGGAAAAGGCCGGCGTCGTACTACGCGGCTGTCCGGCCACCAAGGCCATTTTGCCCGACTGCACACCGGCTCTGGAATCGGATTGGGGCACGGAATTCCTCGATCTTATTCTGGCGGTGCGGGTGGTGGACGATCTGGACGCGGCCATGGAACATATCGCCCGTTACGGCTCCCAGCATACCGAGGCCATTGTTACCCGGGATTACGGCAACTCCCAGCGCTTCCTGCGGGAGGTGGACGCCTCGGCCGTGATGATCAACGCCTCGACCCGGTTCAACGACGGCGGCCAGTTCGGCTTGGGCGCCGAGATCGGCATCAGCACCACCAAGCTCCACGCCTACGGACCCATGGGCCTCAAGGAGTTGACCACCAGGAAGTTCATCGTGTACGGCGACGGCCAGGTGCGGAGCTGAGTCGTGCCCGGGCCGCGGCGTCTCGGTCTTTTTGGCGGCACCTTTGACCCGGTGCATATCGGCCATCTGACCGCGGCCGAGGCGGTGCGGCAGGCCCTCCGCCTGGACGCCATCTGGTTCCTGCCGGCCGCTTTGCCGCCTCACAAGCTGGAATATCCCATCTCCTCGTTCGCCGACCGTTTAGCCATGCTGGAGCTGGCAATCGGCGGCCGGCCGGCCTGCGCGGTCTCCGCGCTCGAGGCCGAACTCCCCAAGCCATCCTACACCATCGATACCCTGCGCGAACTGCGCCGGCAACTGGGGCCGCTGGTCGAGCTCTTCTTCATCATGGGCCTGGACGCCTTTGCCGAGATCGACACCTGGAAGGCCTACAACAAACTGCTGTCGCTCGCCAGTTTCGCGGTGCTGGCCAGGCCGTCCCACCCGCTGGCAACGGCTGAGGCCATCATCAAACGCTGTTTTGTCGACTTTTGCCATGATCCCGTGGCGCAGGTATGGATTGCGCAAGAACGGCCGGGCGCCATCCATGTTCTGAACATGGAGCCGGTGCCGGTCTCCTCCACCGCGATCAGGCAGGTGGTCAGAAACAGCGGCTCGATCGAACCGCTGGTACCGGCCGCGGTTGCGGCGTACATCCGTGACCATCGATTGTATCTTGCCTGAGCAGCAGGCGGAGTACGGGTATTTTTTTGCCGGGCCGGGGAAGGCGAGTGACGCATGCCCTGGCCGGAAGAACATCGAGAAGCCGCATACGACAATGCTTTCAGTGAAAGTCCAAGTTTGTCGGATGGGGAATCAGCTTCCTGTGTTGCCTGCTTGCTGGGGGGAGTATTGGATGAACTCCTTTTCCCCTGCCAAATTGTTTTTGAACAAGCATTCCCAGCGTGCGTGCCCCACCCGTTCGTCTATGTGTTTGTTGAAGGGATCATCTCAGCCGCGGCAATGTGTATTGGTTGAGATTTCTCGCGGGACCCGCGCATGTTTGGCGGGGCGATATCCACCAGAATGGGATACAAGGTTTTATTTTGAAATCGTACCCGGTCATCAAATTGAACCAGGGGGCCGCCAACACGAAAGACCAGAAGATAACCTTCCGAGACTCTATTCGAGCCTTCCAACTCGGACCAGGTTGACCAAACTTGCCAGGTGGCCTTTTGAAGTTTTTTGCGAAGTCCATTAGTCTCTGAATACTGCTTTGCCTCTACATACAGTGCCTCTGGCGCTGAGGAGGAGTCAAAGAGATCTGGGCGAAGACGCACAATCGAGGCGTTGAACAGCGGGTTCAGCCCTTGGTCAAACAGATATCTTGCGCAGTGTTCTGTTAATAAATCCTCCTTGCGAGCTCCTGGCTTCATCTTCGACAGACGTTCCATGCGTTCGCGGAGAGAATCTCCGTCGAATCGTTCACACCGGGTCTTCAGTCGTAGAATAAGAGCACGGTAGGACAGATGCAGCCCGACTCTGCGAAGAATTTCCACAACGACAAGGTCGATATCCCGACGCATCTGTCCTGCGTATTCCGCCGGCGTTGGTTGAAATTTTGTTGGAGAGAACAAGGCGTTCGAAATTTGGGAATCTTTCAGCCACAAAAGGACATCCATGTTCTGCTCGTGAACATTCTTTTCCGGATTCCAATTATAATAGGCTGGCAGCAGTCCGGCTGCGATTTTTCGAAGTCGCGTGAGGGCAACCCCCGCATGAGCAGCTTCATTTAACAAGTACTGGCGGAAAGCTTTATCGTGTTGTTGGCTTATGTGATTAAGGCGCTTCCGGAGGTCGTCTAACTGTGATTTTTTCGCGTTTCCGTTGGCCAGATCCGCCCAGGCCTCGATTTTTTTTATCGCGGCGCCGGTTACGCTTTTGTCCTCGGTCGCCTCGCGAAAGGGCGGCGACTCGTGGCCACGCTTCGCAAGAAAGTCGTCGAAGTCGGTTGGCTTGCCGTAGATTCCAATCGACGGTGCGGTTTCTTCGTCCTTCTCTGCGTCGCGCCAAAGCTCAAGCAACCAATTTGAATGCTCACTCCAGAGGCTTTTCAATGAGTTTACGCCCCACGCGTCGTGTTCTACGACAAAGTTTGAAGTTTGTTGCTCGCCCTCGTAGAGGAGGTCTTTGGAGATGGCGGACAGGGTCGGCTCTGTGCAGACAAGATCGACGAACGACGGCAATGCCATCAACGCACGGGAATCGTCCAAGCCTTTCAGGTATTCGGCTTGTCTTAGGAGGATGTCGCGGAGTTCGGAAGCGTAGGTCGGATGCATGTGCTGAACCGGCAGTATCTGGAATATTCGTCCGTGAAATTTTTGGTGACGAAAGGGGTCATTATTGCGCGCTGATTAAAAGGTAATCAGTGTCGGTTCCAGGATTGCTCAAAGGGGGCTCATGAGCAGAGCAACCAAGAAGATTATTTTTTCTCGGCTGATGCCGGCTTGTTTGAGAATATTGAGCAGGGTGCCTTTTTTCAAGGGGCGGTTTGAGTGGATTGGCACGGGGATGGTAATGCTCGCGTTGTCAATCTGCTTTTGGTATATCCGGTGACTCCCGGTCTGCCGGGCAAAGGAAAAGCCTTCTTTTTCAAGAATCTTACACAGTTCCTTGCCGCTGACCTGGGGAAGTCTAACCATTCCTGAATCCGTGACGGCTTTGAGCTGAGCAACAATCTATCATGCCGTTATTAATTAATAATATGAAAATTTTCGCTTGATTATCGATTCACCCCGCCGCCTTTCAGGGCGCCCGA
>Ga0208863_1000973_pt1 | contig 21105 bp, 25 predicted proteins | sample RifOxyD3_FD_184040 | JGI IMG/M metagenome (GOLD analysis project Ga0208863, IMG submission 184040) | Soil microbial communities from Rifle, Colorado - Rifle Oxygen_injection D3 (SPAdes) | ecosystem: Environmental > Terrestrial > Deep subsurface > Rock core/Sediment | place: Rifle, Colorado...
CCGCCACCCAGATCAAGGCCATGATTGCCAATGTCCGCGCCGGTGTAGAGCATATTCGGGGTGCTGCGCCGCAGTTGAGCAGTCAGCATCGTTGGTATGCGCTGGCGCGCTACATCGCAGACAAAGTTCTGGCCTTTGTGCCCAATACCCCCATCCCCGCAGCGGTCGCTACGGGCTAACTGAGGAAAATAGGATGAAAGGAATCGCCCGGTCCCAAGCAAGCCGCGTATCGTCAGGCTTGTAGTCCACTGCAGCAAAGTGCCGCGATGGAACTGTCAAATTTTTCATCAACTTGTCCGAGTGGGAAAATCATGCCGATGGTAACCGTTGGCATTGATCTGGAAATGAACGTTTTCGCTGTGCCGTGGCACGAATGAAACAGGCAAGCCTGCACGGTCAATTTATGATGCCAGGTGTAGCAAAGTCACTGATACGTTCCGCAGCGCCGGGTTGGCTTTTTTTGGATTTGGTCTCAATGTGTCCCTTACTGGGACTTGCGGTTAGCGCTCATTCTCACCCCTGCGATAGAGTTTTCCTGCGGCCGAGCTCCACGTTCGCTTGTGCTCGAGAAACTTGTGCAATTCCGGAAACAGCAACATCAGTGGTCCGATCTCCTCTTGTTTGAAGCGAGTGCCCATCGGGTCATCGTAGTCCTTAGGCCATCCGGCTGCCAGCCAGACCATGCGGATTGACGCTTCATCGAGGTCGCAAGCTGGATTGACCTCAATTCGTCCGTTCCGCTCCCGGCTTGCCGATGCCGCCTTTGCAGCTTCGTCGAGAGTGGGGTAATGGGGCTGCACGCCGTAAAAGAACGTGGCCGGTCTAGCCACGAGAAGCTGATGGAAGTGGCCTCGATACTTGAGTCGTTCGAGCTCAAGTACCCGTTTGTGCTCGTCAATAAGCACTGCCTTGGCCAGTTCCTCGCCGTGGGCCAGACTTCTGGCGGCTTCAATCCACTTCGCTCGATCGTTATTTCCGTCCGATAGTAGCGACTGTGCGTGATAAAAAGCCTTCGTGAAGCCTTCGAGGTTGAACGAGGAGCGTTTCTCTGCCGCGTCTGCGAGCGACTTTGACTGAGTAAATAGGTGCCCTGCGAGTGCTAGCAGGACACCTGCGGGGACGGCGCTTTCAAGTGCCTTATTGACGCTCGATTCGAAGAAGAAAGCAGCGCCAAGAACTATTGCCGACGCAGCGGTCAAGAGCCAGCCCAGCGCATTGAGGACGGTGCGAGTGTTCATTGATGAGCGCTAATGAATAGAAAGGGGCGCATTTTTTTTGGCGCGTCCCGTTTGTCCGCAATGGTAGGGGTGTTATCTCGCTGGAATGATCTGAAACACATATTTTCCGAGGAGCATTTTTCCCTCGCCGGGACACGCAATTACTTTTGGATAGTATTCATAGAGGTAGAGATACTGGTAACTGATTTCCTTCCAGACCGTGCCATCATCCAAAATGATAATCTCCCCGCCATTGCCAAGGAAAGGAGAGGGTTCTCGAATGCTTGATTTGAAGCACTGGTCTTTGAATATTTGGGCGGATGGGTTAGCAGGCGTCGCGCTTTTTTTTGCGGGGAGAGTGGGTGAAATACTTCCGAGATTTTTTTCGACCGACCACTTTATGCTATCTCGATCCCCAAAATGGATGATTATCCAAGACGGTGAGACTTCGGCTTCGAAATATTTTCCCTCGAATAAAAAAGGAGAAAACCGTAAGTTCCACTTTTCAAGCTGAAGTTGTTCTCCTGCCTCTGTGACAATGATGATATGGTCATCATCAATTTCCTTAAGGATAAAAATTTTTTCAATGCCAGCGTATGCGTGGGCGGCAAAGAACAGCGATGCAATCACGCAATATTTGCAAAAGAGTTTGAGGATAGGTGCCATGTTAGGGGTGTGGGTCATCTGGAACGACACGGATGTTTATAGGCCGCCCGTTCTTGAGAACCTGAAGAAGAAGGTGCTTTGTCTCTTGCGTTGATATTTCGTCGGTGACGTATGCATCGGGGTAGTAAGAATTGTTGGTTATCTCGGATTTGGAAAATGGAATCTTCAAATCAATTGCCATTTGATGTAGAAGATCGGCAAGCAAATCGTTGGCTTTATTCTGCCACGCTTGGCGAACCACTTGATCTTCAGAAATTGAATCAGCGTGTCGCAAGTGCTGCCGGTATAAACCCCACGTATCTTGAACGGCTGCGCAGGATTCACGAGGAAAGGCAAAGTCAATTTGATTTATCGCCCCCACATGCTCGATACGAAGCCTTGCAGCACGGGTGCTCATCAGGGTGCGAAACACCCATTCCTTTCGCTCCCGAACGGCGCGATGTTGTTGTCGCCACTCAGACGCCCAGACTGCGAGGATGGGTCCAGCGAGTGTTGCAAAAACTACAGCCCAGTCAATTTGCATGCGGTAACTCCTTGGAAACCATTAACATAATGTAGATTGTTAGATATTCTGGCAAGTCCAGTTCATCCGACCGGACAAACCTGAATTCCGCCACTGACTGCGAACGCTTCCGTCAGGCGGCAAGGCGCATGCCGACTTGGCTTGCCAAGTATTTTCTTGAAAAATAAAATTCATTGCCGCCCCTGTATATCTTGTCGCCGATCCTGGCCAGTTGGCGTGAATGCCGGGTTCACTTTCCCGACATTTCTTATGTGCGAACACTATACCCCAACAGAGACTGCGTCTGAATGATGCCGATCGTGGCCTCGCACCACTGCACCCCAAGCGCCAGCGTTTGCGCCACGACGACCAAATGATCAATTTGTGTTTTCATGACTTGACCATACCATCCACACGCTCGGGCCAATGACGCACCGGCTTGACCGCTCATACCGGCAACAAATCAATGCGTACCGTCGGGCCCGGCGTCCAGCCAGGCCGGAATGTCACGTTGCCCATGTAAAACGCGCCAGACATCAATGTGATCGTCACGCTCAATGAAGAACACCAGATACGGGTAGCGGGTCAGCGGCCAGGAGCGCAGGCCCGGAACGTTTAGCTCGTGGGCGTAGCGTGGTGAGCCGGTGGCAGGATGGCGAGCGATATGGGCGTAGGCTTGCTCAAGTGCATCAATAAACCCAAAGGCTGCTTGCTCAGCGCTTTCGCTCAGATAGTGATCAATCGCCTCGTCCACATCCCGGTTGGCCTCGCTGCGCGGAACGATGGGCTTGGCCTTCATCCCCGAGCACGTCTTTGTACGCGCTCACGCAAGGCCGAAAAGTAACTGGTATCGATGGGGGCCGCTGGCGTAGACGCGGCGCCTTTGAGCAGCAGGCCACGCAAGTGCAAAAGATCCGCGTCTTTGCGGATCAACTCGCGCACGTACTCGCTGCTGGTGCCGTAACCGCGTTGTGCAACCTGTTCGTCCACGAAGGATTTGAGCGAATCGGGCAGGGAAATATTCATTGTGCTCATGGCGTCATTTTATGACCGATTGGCAAAATTTGGCAAGAATCGGCTATTTCCCTTTCAATCACTGAACCCACAGAACGGGCCGCACGCGATCACAGGACGAACCCTTGCAGTTCACGCCATCCGATGACGCGGCAGGCTTGACGCTCGTAGTCGCCTTCGCCGCCATACACAATCACCGGCGGGAGCGCTTCGTTGGCCGCAAATTTTTGCCATTGGTGGATGGCGTCAGGCCAGTCGGATGCGAAGGTGCTGCCGGACTTTATTTCCACCGCTTGCAGGCCTTGCGCGGTTTCATACAGCACGTCCACTTCATGGCCCGCGTTGTCGCGCCAGAAATAGAGGTCGGCGGGCTGGCCCGCGTTGAATCGCTGTTTGATCAGTTCGCTCACCACATAGGTCTCGAACAGCGCGCCACGCGCCGCGTGCGTCTGGATGCTGGCGGCATCGCGAATCCCCAGCAGCCAGGCCATGAGCCCCACATCCAGAAAATACAACTTGGGGGTCTTGACCAGTCGTTTGCCAAAATTGCGGTGATAAGGCGGCAAGCGCACCACCAGATAACTGGCTTCCAGCACCGACAACCATTCACGCGCCGTGACCGCGGAAATGCCGCAGTCGGCGCCCAGAGCGGCCAGGTTGAGCAACTGACCGGAACGCGCCGCGCACATGCGCACAAAGCGTTGAAACTGCGTCAGATCGCGTACCGCGACAAGTTGCCGCACGTCGCGCTCCAGGTAGGTGGCCACATAGTTGGGAAACCAGTCACCGGGTGACAACTCGCGGTCGTACAGGGCCGGGTAGGCGCCACGCAGCAGCATGTCCTCAAGAGAGGTCGGCAATTGCCTGGATGCGGCGAGTTCACCCGTGGACAAGGGCAGCAGTTCGATGCGGCCGACGCGGCCCGCCAGCGATTGCGTGACGCCCGATATCAGCTCAAACTGGGCCGAGCCCGTCAGAATGAAGTCCCCCATGCGGCCACGTTCGTCCACCAGGCCTTGCAGCCAGGACAGCAAGTGCGGGCAACGCTGCACCTCGTCAAGGATGGCGCCGGCGTCAAACCGGCCCAGAAACCGGCGCGGGTCGCGCTCAGCAAATTCGTGCTCATCTGGATTTTCAAGAGACACATACGCCTTGTCGGCAAAAACCGCCCTTGCCAGGGTCGTTTTGCCGGACTGGCGCGGCCCGGTCAGGGCGATGATGGGGAAGCCTTTGCTGAGGCGACGCAAGGTGTTGGCGGCTGAACGGGGAATCATTTTTTACAAATCGAAGTTTCAACTTTTGATTTGTAATTTTAGGTTGAGTACAGCATTTTGTCGTCAATCTTTTGGCACTTTCAGACAAAATAAAGCTATTGTTTTGAATACGACGACTGGAACAAGCTCTATCGCAAAGGCAAGGCGTAATCATGCAAACAGCACCTACTCAATTTGACATCCGCGCCCTCCAGGCCTCCTGGCAGGCGTTTGACAACATGGCGCATCTTCGGCCTGTTCATAGCGAAGCCGACTTTGAGCGCATGGTCACCATGATGAATTCACTGCTGGAAGATGTCGGTGATGATGAAGACCATCCGCTCTCAAGTTTGCTCGATTTGGTGAGCGACCTGGTGTCGCGCTACGAACAGGAGCACCATGCCATTGAGCCTGCGCACCCCAAAGACACCTTGCGTTTTCTAATGGAGGCGCGTGGCTTGAAACAGGAAGCGCTTTCAAGCCTTGTTGCGCAGAGCAATCTGTCGGCGATTCTGGCGGGCAAGCGCAAGATCAGCGCGACTCTGGCGGGCAAATTGGGCAAGTTCTTTGGCATTAGCCCTGCTGTATTTTTGCCCGGTTGATTCATAAGGCCCCGATGGCCAGTCAAACTGCTCCACCCTGGTCTCAATAACCGATCTCGAACCACCCCGGCTCACGGCGGCGCAATTGCGCGATCAGTGCCAGCGTGGCCGGCACCAGGGCACGCACGCCGTACCAGACCTCCTCGCGGCGCGGCTGGGCATTCTGCTCCAGCAGGTGCTGCAGGCATTTCCAGCCGTGCCAGTCGATCTGGACCAGGCGCTGGCGCAGTGGCTCAGGCAAATGGACCAAGGTCTGCGCGATAACGCGCAGGTGGGCCTCGACACACCGCAAGGTGTTGGCGCTGGCGAACAGCTCTTCTTCGCTCTGCAGCTCGGCCAGCAGGGCGCCGACAAACTGTCCGCTGGTCTGCAGAATGTCATATTGCATGCGGGACAACATGGTCTTGTTCCTTCAATCGACCCCTGCCGGGTCCAGGCCGCGAAACATCGCGCAGCGCAGGAACACCTCGCGCGTTGGCTTGACCTGCTTGTGGTGGCAATACTTCGCGACCAGCTTGGCCAGGCCCTTGATGTCGCGCCCGGTCGCCGCCGGGAACAGTGTTGGCAGCTTGTCCAGCATGGCCTGGTCCAGGCCCAGCTCAAACTGCTGGCCCATCACCTGCCAGATGCGCCGCCGTCCGGCCGCATCCGGCGGGTGGTAGCGGATCAGGGCGATGCAGCGCGACACGATGGCTTCGTCAATGTCGTCGATGCGGTTGGTGGTTAAAAACAGCAGGCCGTTGAAATACTCCAGCACACGCAGGAAAACCCCCACCACGGCGTTCATGGTCAGGTTGTCATCGCGGCGCTTGATGTAGACGTCGGCCTCGTCAATCAGCAGCACAGCACCCCAGCGCTGAGCGCGCAGCAACACGTCTTTCAGGGCTGCCTCCATCGTTGCCACGTTCAGGCCCAGTTGGCCGGAATGCACGCGGTAGAGCGGGCGACCAATGATCTCGGCATAGACCTCGGCGGTGAGCGTTTTACCCACGCCTGGCGGGCCGGCGCACAACACGGTGGTGCCGCCAGACTTGCCGGCAATCACGTCGTCCATCAACACGTCCATCTCGGCCGTCAGAATGTCGATCAAATCAGTCTGCTCCGGCGGCAGCACCAGCTTGTGTTTGAGCTGTGGCTGGTAGGCATAGGCTTGAAGGTCGTTCACATGCACCCACACGTGGTGGTGCAAGTCCAGATGAAACATCAAAATGAGCGGGTGCACCGGCAGGCGCTTGAACAGCCCGGGGCGCTGTTGCAATTGGGCGTGCAGCGCTTTGACCTCGTCCTCGGCATCGTATTGGCTGCTTTTGGCGGCCCGAGACAGGTAGTTGGCGAGCAACTCGCCGGTGGTTTCCAGGCTTGGGTTGCGTTGCTGCAGCACCGCTTCGTCATTCACCAGCCGCGCCGCCGTACCTTGTGCGGAAAGTATCACGACATCCTTGCGCATCCAGTCCGCATCGCGGTGGGTGGCCGTGGGGTCTACAGCGTGGTAAGCGGTGCCACGGCCTTCAAACTGTGCGCCATCCTGGGCGCGCCAGTCAAAGTAGCGCGTCACCGTGGCCTCGTATGCAGCCAGCAACGCCGGTGACTCGCGCACCAGTCCGCGCGAAAGCAACAATTCAGGCACGCTGCGGCCTTTGACATCGCCGCCGGCCAAACGAATGGTGTGTGTGATGACGCCCGCCTTGGCGTTGGCCTTCAGCTCGATAAAAACTTTGTCGGTTTCGTCGTTGGACGCGGGCGTGTAATCAATGCGGGTCGGGCACCAGGCCAGCGGCGGGCTGTCGGTGTCTGCGCTGAACAACCAACCGCAGCGTGCATCTGCGGCCAGGTAGTTGACGAAAGCCGGCACGACGTGTTCCAGCGTTTCGGCGGTAAAACGCTCGACCTTGTCGTCTTGCAAGACCTGGCGCAAGGAGTCCAGTTGGGCGGCCCGGCGTTGCTGGCTGGAACCTCCGTCCTGCCAAAGCTGGCCCAGGCGGTCGAGCACACCGGGTGCGAGTTGTTGCAGCCTGACTTCGGCATGGGCACCAAAACGCAGTTGGTCGGTCAGCGTTGCCAGTTCAGGGAATTCATTGGCCAGAGTATGGGCGTGCGAGCGTTCGATGCGCAGCTTCATGCCGGGCCTGCCTCAGTCGTCCGTCAGTACGTCAAGTGCCACCAGCTGCTCGTGCAGCGCATGGCGTGCACGCCACATGGATTTGTCGGCGATCAGCGGATCGCGGCCTTCGAAAGCGGCGACCGCTTCGGCCTCATCCCAATAGACATAACGCTCACCGCGGGGGGTGGCGAGCGTTTCCATCTTGCTGACAAAGTCTTCTTTATCGTAGGCGAACCAAGCGCGGGGATAGCCCTGATCGGGGAGTTCAACAACATAGATCACGGCAAACTCCCAGTTGGGTTATTTCAGAACTACTCCACACCTTCGGCGGTGGCCTTGGCCCACACCGCCTGGCGGATGCGCTGGGTGATGCCGCTTGGGCTGGCATCAAAGTCGCGTTGTCCGGCTGACAGTGCGTTTTGCGCCACGGCGGCTTCTGGCAGCGTCAGTGGCAGTCGACCCGCAGCATGGGTGGCACCTGGCACGGCCCGGACAATGGCTTGGCGGTTGGGATGTTCGTCCATGGGCACCAAGTTATTGGACTCACGAACACCTCCCAGACAGATCCAGCCATCAATCACCTCCACCTTGCGGCCGTCCTGGGTCGTCTTGATGTAGGTACTGTCCATGGTCAGAACGTCACCACAATGTCTTCGTCGCGCACAACCATCTGACACGCCAAGCGCCAGGGTGGGGGCAGGTCTTTGGTTTCAGCATCGGCGATTTGCTGCGCAGTGATCTTGCCTGCCAACTTCAACACCAACTTCTCTTTTTCGGTCAGAGCCACGCCGATGGGCGTTTTGCTGGACAGCACCGACACCTGCACCTGGCAGGAACCACACTCGCCGTTTTCGCATTCGGATTCCAGCGGAATGTTGTTGGCTTTGGCCACAGCGAGCAGGGTCTTGGTATCGCCCGCAACGGCATATACCGTCACGTCTTTCTTCATGCGGGGGGAGCTGAAAGTTACATTGGCCATGATGATCTCACTTTGTATTCAGGACGCACTAAGTGAACGCCCTTCCTGTCGCAGGCCAGGAAGGGCAGTTTTTTAGCGGATGATGTCGTAGGAATAATCGGTCTTTGCAATTTCCATCGTGTTGCCATCGAGCGCTTCAAAGAACTCGTCCAGCAAGGTCACCAGAACGCGCATGCCGCCGTCGTAACCCCAGGTCGGAAAACGGTGATAGTGGTGACGATCAAAGATCGGGAACACCATGCGCACCAGCGGTGTCTTGGTATCACGTTCCAGGAACTTGCCGTAGGTGTTGCCGATCATGAAATCAACAGGTTCCGTGAACAGCAAGGAACGCAGATGCCACAAGTCACGCTTCGGATACACCTTGCAACCCTTGCCGTAAGGCGAGGAGTCAAACAGCGCTTGCATCTTGATCTCCCACTCTTTGCCGCCATTGGTGGCCACAACGTGGGTCGGCTCTGCACCGAGTTCCAGCAAGAAAGCGGAATAACCGATCATCTGGTCCGGGTCGCCATACAGGGCATAACGCTTGCCGTGCAGGTGAGCTTGGCTGTCGGCCATGGCATCGACCAGTTCGCCGCGCTCTTTTTCCAGTTGGGCCGGGATTGGCTTGCCGGTCAGGCGGGAGATTTCCATCAGGAACCTGTCGGTGCCCGCCACGCCGACGGGGGCATTGAGCACCACGACTTCCTGGTCATGTTCACGGATGAACTTGGTGGTTTTTTCGCAGCAATATTCCTGGAACACAATGGTGGCTTTGGCGTGTAATGCTGCCACCACGTCTTCCTTGGTGGTGCCGCCAGCGTACATACGGAACTCGCCGTCGGTCGGTGTGTTCCAGTTTTCTGACGGGTCACAAATGATGTTGACCTTGACATCGAACAGGCTGAATATGCGGCGGATTTCTTTCATGTTGCCAACCACGTAGCCGTCAAAACCACCAATGAAGTTGATGGATTCGTCAGGCACACGCACCACGGGTTCAGTGGTCTTGGCTTTGCCATCCCAGAAGTGACGCAACACGCCCAATAAAGCATTGTCGTAGCCCGTGATGTGGCTGCCAACGAAAGCCGGGGTGTGGGCAAACGGGACGTCAAATTCTTCAGGAATGCTGCCCTTTTGTTTGCTGGTCTTGATGAACGCGTCCACGTCATCACCAATCACTTCCGCCATGCAGGTGGTCGACACGGCAATCATGTCGGGTTTGTACAGGCTGTAGGCGTTGGCCAGGCCGTCGACCATGTTGTTGAGGCCACCAAACACCGCGGCGTCTTCGGTCATGCTGGATGACACACAGCTGGTGGGTTCCTTGAAGTGACGCGAGAAGTGCGAGCGGTAGTAGGCCACGCAGCCCTGGCTGCCGTGCACAAAGCTCAGTGTCTTGGCAAAACCGTTGGCCACATACACCGCGCCCAAAGGCTGGCAGGCCTTGGCTGGGTTCACAGTCAGTGAATCACGGGCGAAGTTCTTTTGTTTGTAGTCTTCGGTCTTGGTCCATTCGATGATCGATTTGATCTTGTCATCAGAATGGTTGAACTCGAACTCTTTTTTGTTGGCCAACATGTCCTGATACTCAGGCTGACGGAACAACATTTCGTGATCGATGACTTTTTCGGCTGATTGAGGCATGACGGACTCCAAAAAATTTGCGGTTGTGGCGAGGGCCGTCAGGCACTCGCGTCTAGATTTTGTAAATGTGGCTGGCTCTCACCAGCCACACGGGTTCAAGCGGCTTTCTTCCAGGGTGCCTTGGTCAGACCCCAGATCGGGCTGGAAATGGCCATGTCCATGTCACGGGCAAAGATGGCAAAGCCGTCATAACCGTGGTACGGGCCGGAGTAATCCCAGCTGTGCATCTGGCGGAACGGCACGCCCATCTTCTGGAACACGTACTTTTCCTTGATGCCGGAGCCGACCAGATCCGGTTTGATCTTGTCAACGAAGTGCTCAAACTCGTAGCCGGTCACGTCGTCATAAATCAGCGTGGCGTCCTTGATGTAGTGCGTGGTGCGCTGGTAGTCGTCGTTGTGACCAAACTCGTAGCCCGTGCCGACCACGATCATGCCCAAATCTTCGTAGGCGCCAATCACGTGGCGGGGGCGCAGGCCACCGATGTACAGCATGACGGTTTTGCCTTCCAGACGCGGCTTGAACTTGTCCACCACGGCTTGCATCAGCGGCTTGTACTTGGCAATCACTTCTTCGGCCTTGGCCTTGATGCTCTCGTCAAAGTGGCTGGCAATTTCGCGCAGGCTCTTCTCGATCATGGTCGGGCCGAAGAAGTTGTACTCGACCCATGGAATACCGTACTTCTCTTCCATGTGCCGGCTGATGTAGTTCATCGAGCGGTAGCAGTGCAGCACATTGAGCTTGGCTTTGGGTGTGTTCTCGATCTCGGCGATGGTGCCGTCACCAGACCACTGCGAAATCACACGCAGCCCCATTTCTTCAAGCAGAATGCGGCTGGACCAGGCATCACCACCGATGTTGTAGTCACCAATGATGGCCACGTCGTAGGGGGTGGAGACGAATGTGGGGTGCTTGTCGGCCTCGACCTTGTCGAACACCCAGTCGCGGATCGCGTCGTTGGCCAGGTGGTGGCCAAGCGACTGGCTCACGCCACGGAAACCTTCGCAGCGCACGGGCACGATGGTTTGTCCAGCGTATTCCTTGCTCTTCTTTTTCGACACAGCTTCGATGTCGTCGCCAATCAGGCCGATCGGGCACTCCGACTGAATCGAGATGCCTTTGTTCAGGGGAAAGAGTTCCTGAATCTCGTCAATGATCTTGTCAAGCTTCTTGTCACCGCCAAAAACGATGTCTTTTTCTTGGAAGTCGGAGGTGAACTGCATCGTCACAAAGGAGTCGATGCCAGTGGTGCCGATGTAATAGTTACGCCGGGCAGCCCACGAATATTGGCCGCAGCCGACAGGGCCGTGGCTGATGTGGACCATGTCTTTGATCGGGCCCCACACCACGCCTTTGGAGCCAGCGTAGGCGCAACCGCGAATCGTCATCACGCCAGGCAATGACTTGATATTGGATTTGACGCCGCAATCGGGCTTGCCTTCTTCAAACGTGCCCAGGTGCTTGGCGCGCCGCTTGGCCATCTTTTCAGGATAAGCCTTCAGCACTTCATCAATCAGGGCCTTGTTCGCGGCCTTGCGCTCTTCAACGGTGGCAGTCATGGGGGAACTCCAGTGGTAAAAATGTTGTCATCTGGCGAGAACCTGTCCGTTTCGTTACACAACGAGTCGGACAGGACTCACGCCTCTTAGGCGGCGGCCAGTTGAGATGCTGCCAGTTCTGCAGCGGCCTTGCCGACTTGGGTTTCGTCGATCGTGTCCATGATCCCGAACTCCATCAGCATGTCTTCGAGCTGGTCCATGGTGATAGGGGTAGGAATGGTGCCGTTGCCCGCGTTGTTGTGGACCTTGCTGGCCAGCGTGCGGTATTCAGCGGCTTGCTTGGAGTCAGGTGCGTACTCGATCACGGTCATGCGGCGAAGCTCAGCGTGTTGCACGATGTTGTCGCGTGGCACAAAGTGGATCAGCTTGGTGCCCAGCATGCCGGCCAATGCGTCAGCAAGTTCCAGTTCCTTGTCGGTCTGCCGCTCGTTGCACACCAAGCCACCCAGACGCACACCACCCGAGTTGGCGTATTTCAGAATGCCCTTGGAGATGTTGTTGGCCGCGTACATGGCCATCATTTCGCCGGACATGACGATGTAGATTTCTTGCGCCTTGTTTTCGCGGATGGGCATGGCAAAGCCACCGCACACCACGTCACCCAACACGTCGTAAGACACGTAGTCCACGCCGTCATAAGCGCCGTTTTCTTCCAGGAAGTTGATCGAGGTGATGACACCGCGGCCAGCACAGCCGACTCCTGGCTCGGGGCCGCCGGATTCGACGCAACGGATGTTTTTGTAACCAATCTTCATCACGTCTTCGAGCTCCAGGTCCTCCACGGAACCGGCCTCCGCTGCGAGGGACAGAATGGTGTCCTGGGCCTTGGCGTGCAAGATCAGGCGGGTGGAATCCGCCTTGGGGTCGCAGCCGACGATCAGGATTTTTTGACCCAGGTCAGACAGCGCTGCCAGGGTGTTTTGGGAGGTGGTCGATTTACCGATGCCACCTTTGCCATAGAAGGCGATTTGCCGAAGTTTTGCCATTTCAGTACTCCATTAAAAGAGAAAGTTAAGAACCAAGCTTGCGTTGCCGCGACGAGGTCAGCTTTCGTGCCTGTTGGTCTTATTCTTTTAGGTTCACGTCGGCCGGACTGGTGTCCCGCTCCATGGTCATTGCAGCTTCCGTGCCATGTAAAAACAAAGGTCTTGAAATTTTTGAAAAAAGAGGGTTTTCATTGGAGAAAAGCTCTTTTTCAGGTGCCAAAACATGAAACTTCAGGCTTTGTCCGTTTCCCGACAAAACCGCACACCGTGTCGTAAAAATTCCGCAACCCCATGCTGACAAGCCTGGTTTATGTCGCGTTTGCAGCGTGGCTAGCCAGGTTTCAAGCTGGTACGGTCATTGCAGATAGAACAAGGATCACTGCGAGCGTCGCTCCAGCTCTTTCAACCACCACAAAGGAATTTTCATGACTGCCACCCTCGCCCTTAAAGAGATCGACGACACCGCGCTTGCACGCCTTGAGAGTGAAGGGCGGTTGCTGAACCCCTTGCACAAGGCGCTCACCAGCAAACCTGGCCGTGTCGGTTTTCGCGGTGAACTGGCGCTGCGTTTTGCGCCCAAACTGGCAGACGAAGCGCGTCCGCCCGAGCTGATGTGCCCTCAGGCCATGGCAATTGCCAATGTGGGCGAAAAACACATTCCTTTCTTCGCCGGTTACCTGCTGAGTTTTGAACACCTCAAGGACGTGGCGGAAGTTCTTGGTGACACCATGAGCGCTGGCGGCAAGTACTTTCTCTTTTGCAACAACATTGATTTGTCCAAGAAGTACCAGGTGCCTTACAAGGGCGCGATGTTCTATGTGCTGCCAATCGACGAGTCCACCGTGTACAACGAGATGCTGGATCTGTTGTACCTTGAAAAAAACGACCTCAAGAAAAAAGACACTGCAGGCAAGCTCGACGCGGTGGCCGACGCTGCGCTCAAGTTCGACATCACCTTTGACACCATCACCTACGCAGAAGGCCTGGCATTGATGGGCCCGGTGCGCAACCCCAACGAAAACCGCCCGGTTTGATCGGTGTCTTCCTACTGCGCGAGGCGATCCGATCAACCCCCCAGCCCATGGCAACGGCAATGGACGATGATCAGGATCAGCCTCAGCGCTGGTATGCGACCAATCTGGTCGGTGTGCCAGCGCCCCTGTTGGCCAGTACCGCGTTCAACGCCAACCCACTGGACCTGACCATTGCCGGTACTTGCGAGGCGCACCACGGCTTGTTCACTTTGCTGGAAAGCAGCCATGACCTGATTGAGGCGCATGACATGTTTGTCCACTACCTGCGCATTGCCTTCGGTTTGCGTAAACCCGAACCCCATGAACTCAGCAGCCTGGGCCGGGCTGAGCAACGGCGCTGGCGCAGCAGTTGGCGCAAACTGCTGCAAGGCTGGGGTATGGATGCCAATGGCCCGGCGGGTGCTGTTCTCAAGGGCTGGGTCGAGAGTCGTTTTGGATTGGTTCCCAGTTTTCACAAAGCACCGCTGGCGCGTTTTCCATCTCCGGCCTGGATCACCTACTTGCAAGAAAAATCTGGCAGCCGATTTAATAACAACAACATTTACCAACAACTGGACTTGTTGTTTGAGTTTTGCCAATGGTCACTGCGCCGTCGCCATGCGCTGGCTTCTTCGCCAGCCACTCACCTGCGGCTTTGGCGTGGCAGCAACCAGTGTGAAGAACAAGTGACTTCAGGTCGCCTGCAAAATCGCCACTGCACCGTGCGGCTGAACAATATCGTGTCGTTCAGCCTGTCTGCTGATGAAGCCTCCTGCTTTGGCGACTGGGTATTTGAAGTTCAGGTGCCCCGGTGCAAGGTGCTGGTGTTTCCCGAGTTGCTGCCCGGCCAGGTGTTGCAGGGCGAGCAGGAAGTCCTGGCGCTGGGGGGTGATTACGACGTGGTGGCCCGTTATGAATGAATTGCACGACCGTGCCCTGGGCGCTTACCTGGGTTTTGCCATTGGCGATGCGCTGGGCGCCACGGTGGAATTCATGCGTCCGCGCGAGATTGCCGCCCGCTACGGGGTACACCGCGACATCATCGGTGGTGGCTGGCTCAAGCTGGCGCGTGGTCAGGTCACCGACGACACCACCATGAGCCTGGCCCTGGGCGAAGCCTTGCTGACGGGTGGCACTGATGTCTTGGCCCGCCATGCCCAAGGCGACGCGACCCTGGTACGCCTCATTGGCGATGCCTATGTGCGATGGTTCAGACGCAAGCCGGTGGACTGCGGTAACACCTGCCGTCGCGGCATCATGCGCTACATGCACGAAGGCTCCCTGGAAGGCGCGTACAACCCCGGCGACGGTGGCAACGGCGCGCTGATGCGTAACCTGCCCGCCGTGCTGGCCACCCTGGGTGACGACGCGGCTTTTGAGCGCCTGTCCATCGCCCAATCCCACCTGACCCACCACCACCCATTGTCTGACGCCGCCACCCTGGGCCTGGGGCGGCTGTTGACCCTTCTGCTGGGCGGCATGGGCCACAGCGCCTGCCAACGGTGGGTCGCCCGGTGGGTGACAGACAACCCGGTTTTTTGTTTTTACCCTTACCGCGGTTACGCCACTGCCTATGTGGTCGACACGGTGCAAACCGTGCTGCATTACCTCACGCTGCATGAGGACTTCGAGACGGCGCTGGTGGCCACCGTGAATCAGGGCGACGATGCCGACACCACGGGTGCGCTGGTCGGCATGCTGGCTGGCGCGCGCTGCGGTGCGGCACACCTGCCGCACCGCTGGCTGAATCGGCTGCAGCCTGATGTCGTACAGGCCATCACCGACCAGACCGGCGCACTGCTAACCCTGGCGCAACGCCTGAAGGAGTCGAACCATGTCTGAGATGACCCAAGCCGACAGTGACTTGACCACGGTGCAGCGCTACCACGAGCGCACCAAACACCGCTTGAACGGCTACGCAGCCGGGCCTGACACGCTGGACTGGGACGCCCAGCCCGACCCGTTTCGGCGCTACGTAGGTGCGCCACTGACCCCGTTGCCACTCACGGCAGACAAGGTCACAACGCCCTGGGCCGATCTGTTTGAGCCCGGCCATGTGGTCGCCCAACCGATAACACGTGAGGCGATCGGCCTGCTGTTCGAGCTGAGTTTTGCACTGTCCGCCTGGAAGCAGTACGGGCCTGACCGCTGGGCCATGCGTATCAACCCCTCCAGCGGCAACCTGCACCCGACCGAGGCCTGGCTGGTGGGTCAGGGTGTTACGCATATCAACGATGGGGTTCACCATTACGCCCCCCGCGAACATGCGCTGGAACAACGTGCCACCTTCGCGCAGCAGCCCCATGTCGCAAACACGACCACGCATGCCTTGGTGGCGCTCAGCAGTATCCAGTGGCGCGAAGCCTGGAAATACGGCGAGCGTGCTTTTCGCTACTGCCAGTTGGATGTCGGCCATGCCATTGGCGCGCTGCGTTACGCCGCCGCCGTGCTGGGCTGGCAGCTGCAACCGGTGGCCAGCGGCACGGCGCAGCTCGCCAGTCTGCTCGGACTCGACCGCGACGCTGACTTTGGCTCCGCCGAGCACGAAGAGCCGGACGCGTTGTTTGAGGTGCTGCCCGGCGATACAACCGCGGTAGATGGGGGGGTGTGGGACTGGCCCGTGCCCACGAACTGGCAGGGTGTGCCAAACCGGCTTGACCGCCACCCGATGTACCGCTGGCCGGTGGTGGACGCCGTGGCGGTGGCGACCCGTGTGCATGCCGTGCCACCGAGTCTGGGCGGCAGACACGGAGCAGAACGCTCTGCCGCCCGGACTCTTCCCGACTTGCCACGCAGCACCCAGAGCGCCGTCATGCTGATCCGCCAGCGCCGCAGTGCCCAACACTTTGATGCCCGCGCCCATATGCCTGTCGACCAGCTCTGGCTGCTGCTGCGCGCCTTGCACCCGGCGCGCCTGCCCTTTGATGCCTGGCCTGATCAGCCACGCGTGCATGTGCTGCTGTTCGCCCATCGTGTAGACGGTCTGGCACCCGGCGCCTATCTGCTGCCACGCAGCGGCGCTGGCGGCAACTTGTTGCGTCAGACCCTGCCAGCCACGCTGGCGCTGGCCTCGGTAGCTGACGCGCCGGTGGACGCACCCTTGTTGCGGCTGGCCGAAAACCCGGCATTGGCAGGCACCCTGCGTACCCTGAACTGCCACCAGGCGCTGGGCTCCGATGCCATTCTGGGCTTTGCGCTGCTGGCCGAATTCAACCCGCTGCCAAGTGCCGCCGCCTACCGCCAACGCTTTCAGGAGGCCGGCCTGATTGGCCAGGTGTTGTACCTGGAAGCCGAAGCGCTGGGTCTGCGCGGCACCGGCATTGGCTGCTATTTTGACGATGCGCTGCACCAGTTGATCGGCCTGCCTGAGCCCGCCGCCGGCGCGCCACTGCAATCTGTTTATCACTTCACCGTGGGCGTGCCCCTGCTGGATGACCGAATCATCACCGAGCCGCCCTATGCCCACCTGTTGTCCGAAAAAAGGAGTTGACCATGGCTGAAAAACATTTCTTGGTGGACGGAGGCGCTGCCACCGTGCCACCCGCGTTGGCCGCCTGGCTCGCTGCCGAAGGTTTTGACCCAACCCGGCCCGAGGCACCGGGCCAGCACGGCAACACCCCCTTGATGCACGCTGCCTGGCGCGGCTCGTTTGAAGCCATGAACGCGCTGCTTGCCATTGGCGTGCCGCTGGATGCGGTGAACAACGACGGCAACAATGCCCTGTGGCTGGCCTGCGTCAATGGCGAGCCCAAGCTGATTCGCCAACTGGTGGCGGCGGGTGTCCCCATCGACCATGCCAACCTGGTGGCAGCCACCGCTTTGATGTACGGCGCGTCGTCAGGCAAACACACGGTTGTGGCCACCTTGCTGGACCTGGGGGCCAATCCGCACCTGCTGTCGCAAGACGATTTCAGCGCGCTGGACATGGCCGCCAGCGTGCAATGCCTGCAACTGCTGCGCGGGGCCACGCGTCGCCGGGCCGATTCGCCCGCCGTTCACTGAAAGGACGCACCATGACCCACCTTGTATTTTTTGAAAAACCCGGCTGTGGCGGTAATGCGCGCCAGCGTGCCGCGCTGGAGGCCGCAGGCCACACGCTGGAGCGGCGCAATCTGCTGACCGCCCATTGGACACCCGACAGCCTGCTGGTTTTTCTGGCGCCGCTGCCGGTGGCCGACTGGTTCAACCGCGCCGCACCACGCGTCAAAAGCGGCGAAGTTCAGCCCGTGGCACTGGATGCAGCGGCCGCGCTGGCGCTGTTGCTCCAGGAACCGCTGTTGATCCGCCGCCCGCTGATGCAACGCACTGACAACGGTACCTGCCATGTCGGTTTTGAAACTGCCGCCGTTGATGTCTGGGTCGGCCTTGGCACGAACCCTGCATCACCCCGCACGCTGGAAGGCTGCGCCTCACCCACCGAGCATTGCGCCGCGCCCGTTTGATTCGCAAGGAGAACACCATGCCCATTTACGACTACAACTGCAAAACCTGCGGCCACCCCTTTGAGGCGCTGGTGCGCACTGACACTGTTCCTGCCTGCCCGACATGCGGCAGCACCGAGCTGGAGAAATGTGTCTCGCCCCTGGCCCCGGCCGGCAAGATTGAGGCCATCCGCATGGCGCACCGCCGCGTCGCCGCCGCCCAGGGGCATTTTGACCACTACAGCCCGTCCGACAAGGCCAAGCTGCTGCAGGGAAAGAAGAATATATGATGCATCTGATCTACAAGATCACCCCTCCCTGGTTACACCCCTGAAAGGATTGCGTATGACCACCCGCATTCAAGCCACGCTGATCCCCGGCGACGGCATTGGCCCAGAAATTGTCGATGCCACCCTGGCTGCGCTGGATGCGCTGGGCGCACCGTTTGAGTGGGATCGCCAAATTGCCGGGTTGGGTGGCGTGCAGGCATCAGGAGATCCCCTGCCTGTGGCTACCCTCGACAGCATCCGGCGCACCCACCTGGCGCTTAAAGGCCCATTGGAGACGCCGTCCGGTGGCGGTTATCGCTCGTCCAACGTGCGACTGCGTGAAGAGTTTCAGCTGTATGCCAACTTGCGCCCTGCGCGCACCATCGTTCCCGGTGGACGCTTTGACAAGATTGACCTGGTGGTGGTGCGTGAAAACCTGGAAGGGTTGTACATCGGTCACGAGCACTATGTGAAGATTGACGAGGACCCGCATGCCGTGGCCATTGCCACTGGCATCAACACCCGCGCAGGTTGCCGCCGCTTGCTTGACTACGCGTTCAACACGGCTGTGGTGACAGGCCGCAAAAAGGTTTCCATTGTGCACAAGGCCAACATCATGAAAGCGCTCACCGGCGTCTTTCTGGAAACTGGTCTGGAGCTGTACGAGCGCAAGTACAAGGGCAAGTTCGAGCTGGACACCGTCATCATCGATGCCTGCGCCATGAAACTGGTGCTCAACCCCTGGCAGTTTGACATGCTGGTCACCACCAACCTGTTTGGCGACATTCTTTCTGACTTGGTGGCAGGTTTGGTGGGTGGTTTGGGCATGGCACCTGGTGCGAACATTGGTGCGGATGCCGCTATTTTTGAAGCGGTGCACGGCTCAGCCCCAGACATTGCCGGCAAAGGCATTGCCAACCCGATAGCCCTGATGCTGGCTGCCGGCATGATGCTGGACCACTGCCAGCTGCCCGACCTGGCCACCCGGCTGCGCACCGCCATTGATGAAACGCTCAACATCGACAAGGTGCGCACTGGCGATCTGGGTGGCACCGCCAGCACGACGCAATTCACCCAGGCGCTGGTCAGCCGGATCAAGACCTGACATTCCAGTACCCTGGAGAACCTGGTGATGAACCCTTCTTCTGATCACGGTGCCGAGGCTTTCTTTTGCGATTTGCGGCGGGCTTTTGAGCGCACGCTGGGCGCCACCAGCACACACGCTGACGTGACTCAGCCAGCAGATGCGTCGCTGGTACAGGCGGTCATGATTCAGGCCTGGGACAGCTTTGAGGGCAACGTGGCCATCCAGTCCGAAGGCCAGCCGCCCATTGCCTGCCATAAGGGTTGCCCAAGTTGTTGCACGCTGCGCGTGACTGCATTGGCGCCCGAGGTGTTCATGGTGGCCGCCTATTTGCGCACCACCGCGCAGGCGCTGGAAAGCCACGGCATTGACCTGATTGGTCAATTGCGCGCAAACGATGCCGCCACACGTGGGCTCGACGAGCTTGAGCGTGTGGCCTTGCGCCGCCGCTGCGCCTTCATCAAGCAGGGCGTGTGCCTGATTCATCGCGTTCGCCCCTTGGCCTGCCGGGGCCACGCCTCACACGACAAACGTGCTTGTGTCGAAGCGGCTGCCGGACGGGTCGACGAAGTGCCGTTTTCCGGCCCGCACCGCATGGTGCGTGTGCTGGTGCAGTCGGCCTTGCAAGCGGGTTTGCGCCGGCGCGGTTTGGACTGGGGCGCTTATGAATTGAACCACGCGTTGGTGTTGGCGCTGGATGACGGCACCGCTCAGGCAAGTTGGCTCAGCGGCGCCGTCCCGCTGGCCGCAGCTGCTGTTGACCGCGAGTTTCGCGAGGCCATGGCCGCAGGCTTTGATGCGGCGGGCTGCTGATCATCTGCAGAAATACAGGCACGTTATTTGGTAGGTATACAGCGACACCGAAATTTGTCAGTGGTGTCGCAAGAAGCAGGCGACCTGCTCAGTTTTGATTGTCCCTTTCGCCACGGTCTGGACACCCGCTGGCAGGATGACCTGCCCCCATGCTGAAAGACCTGGTGGTAGCCCCGATCCATTTTGAAGTGTTTGATGAATACGAAATGTCAGCGGAGCGAATTTGTGGGCGTGATTTGGCCAACCAGCCCTGCTATTGCGAGTTTCACTATGTTCAGACGCAGTTGCGCTCAGACGATGACGAGGTGATCTACGAGGTGCCGGTCTATGCCGAGTCGCTGACCTCGTGGCGCCTGCTGGATGAACGCTGGCTGATTTGCAAAACCACCGTTGGCAGTTTTGATGCGGCGCAGGCTCACACCACTTTGTTTCTCAGCAACACCAAGCCTCGATGAACCAGTAGTTTCCAAGGGATGAAAACGATGAGGAACAACAACGACCAACCGGTAAATATCCAGCACATTGATCCAACTGGAGCACCAACGTATACGGACAACAAAAAAGGCCTCGTCAACGAAAGTTGCGAGGCCTTGGAGGCAGCTGCCTAGGGGGAGTTTTCAGAGCTAGCCGACGAAAACTGGCATCAAACCCGCTTGAGGTATCCAGCACTTACCCTGTGAATACGGTAAGGCGGTTTAAACCGGTACACCCACCAAAACGTGGCTGGCTTTGAACAGGGCAATGACAGGTGTGCCTTCAGTCAGACACAGATCAGCCGCCGCAGCATTGGAGATCATGGCGCTGACGCTTGAGTCGCCTGGCAGAGCAATGTTCACCTAGTACACTGACACTAAAATAACGAAACATGATTATACTCTGCATGTCGCCTACCGGCATACCTTGGAGTAGTCATGCGTCAGACGGAACTTAACTTGAGCGAGGAAGATCGCTCGACCATCGAAGCAATTCGCAGCAAAGGGAAGCATCAGGCGCGCGA
>Ga0208863_1000976_pt1 | contig 21036 bp, 19 predicted proteins | sample RifOxyD3_FD_184040 | JGI IMG/M metagenome (GOLD analysis project Ga0208863, IMG submission 184040) | Soil microbial communities from Rifle, Colorado - Rifle Oxygen_injection D3 (SPAdes) | ecosystem: Environmental > Terrestrial > Deep subsurface > Rock core/Sediment | place: Rifle, Colorado...
GGTGCTCTCCCCGTCTTTTTTCGCCGCCGGCGCGAGCCATACCCCGCAATGCTCCAAAATCCGCACCGCCTTGAGGGTCATTAGCTCCGGATCGCCCGGCCCTACACCTACAACGTATAATGTTCCCTTCATTTTCTTCCTGTCATAACGGTTATGGGATTCAAAACCTTGCCCGGCACTGTCTCCGGATAGGTCGTTCGTTCGATCTGCATCCGGGTCATCTCAACCTGCAAGCCATGCGCGGCCATGCATTGCGGCGCCTCGGCCACGGTTTTTTCGGTTACGCCGTTCACCACCAGCCGACCGCCGCTATGCAGACGGCGGGCCGCCTGGCCGATGATCTCCGCCAATGCACCGCCGCTGCCGCCGACAAAGACCCGGTCCGGGTTCGGCAAGCTGTCCAGAATCTCCGGAGCCCCGCCCTGAATGGGAATGATGTTGTAGCCGCCGAATTGGCGGATATTTTTTTTTATATTGGCCATGGCTTCATCCTGCTGGTCAACGGCAAAAACTGTCAAACCCGGACGCATCCGGGCCGCCGCCACGGAGATGGAGCCGCTGCCGGCGCCAAGATCCCAGAGCACTCCGGTGCTCGGCAGCCGCAGGGCGTGCAGGGTCACGGCCCGGACCTCATTTTTGGTGATCAGGCCGCGGCTGTGGGCAATCTCTGCCTCGGAAATCCCGAACACCGGAAGATCCTCTGCGGCCAGACGAGGCCGGGTGACAATCAGCACATTCAGCTCGGCAAAATCCTGCCCCGCTGCCTCGGGCAGGGTTCTGGAGAAAAGACGCTCTGCCACGGTGCCAAGATTTTCAGCAACATGCATCCGGCAGTGAGCCAGCAGATCATCGGTTTCGATCAGTTTCAGATAATCAACAAGCTGTCTGGCCAAACGGTCCGGGGTGTTGTGCCGGTCGGTGAAGGCAAAGGTCTTCTCCCGTCCAAGCAACAGACCGGGCACATGCAGGGCCTTCCTGCCATGGAGGCTGACCAAGGCCATGTCGTCCCAGGGCAGGTGAAACCGGGCACACGCCTCCTGCATGGTGGAGAGCGCCGGGAGAATCACCATCTGTTCCTTCTCGAATTCCTTGAGCAGACAGCGGCCGATCCCGAAAAACAACGGGTCGCCGCTGGCCAGAACCCCAACATCCCCGGTGGCCAGTGCCAGGCGAATTTTTTCCAAGGCCGGAGCCAGGGGGGAAATGGGAGATTTTTTCCCCGACATCCCCTGCACCAGTGCAAGATGACGGGAATCTCCGACGATGAGCCCGCACTGGGCCAGCATCCCGGCCTGTTCCGCGGTGAGCCCCTTGCTGCCGACGCCTATTAGAAAAAGTCTAAACATGCAACTCCACCTCAGTGTGACTGTTCACCAGATAGAGGCGGACCGGCAGGCCGGAAACCTTTTGGGCATAGCGCTTAGCCGCTTCGCAGACAGCACGGACCAAATCGTTTCTCCCATGTTCCTGCAACCGCTCATGGATCTCCCGGGCGGTATTGACCTCTCTGAGACTCGCCAGCAAGGCCGGTTCCGCCCCCAGCCTCGCAAGCAGGGCCAACCCGTCCGCCACCTCCAGGGCGCCATGCCGGACATGGGTCTGGGGTATCTCCATGGCCGCCTTCATGATCTTGGCCCACATCCCGGCCAGATGGATCGCGGCAAAGCCGCGCCGGGCCGCGGCCAACAGAGAAAATTCCAGGTAATCGCCCATCATGGCATAACTCTCCTCCGGCAGGGAGAGCAGGGTTTGCACCCCCTTTTCCGAAGTGCGTCCAGTGGCAAGCACCACCTCGGTGAGCCCTGCCTCCTTGGCCACCGAGAGAGAGGCCTCGATGGTGGCGGTCCAGGCTTCGGCGGACACCGGATGAACAATGCCGGTGGTGCCGAGAATGGAAAGGCCGCCAACAATGCCCAGCCGCTTGTTCAGGGTTTTCTCCGCCAGCTCCTCGCCTTTGGGCACGGAAATCACCACCTGCAAGGTCTTGCCCGCCTTTGTCCCAAGGGCCTCCAAAACCGCGGCCAGAATCATCCGGCGGGGCACCGGGTTGATCGCCGGCTCACCGGGCTTTATGGCAAGCCCCGGCTTGGTTACCCGGCCAACCCCTTCCCCGCCGCAAAGAAAGATGTTTGCCTGCTCAAGCCGGACACACATCGGCTCCCCCTCCCTCGATGGGAGGGGGCTGGGGGGTGGGTGAAATTGCAATCTGCCGCTCTGGCTATTTCCCCCTCTCCCGCCAGGGGGGAGGGGATTTTGACAAGAAAATCCTTCCGGCAAAAAACAGGCACTGGCCATAATCTCCGCGCCGTTGGTCACATCGGGATCATCCCCGGCATCCTTGAGCACCGAGGCCCAGGCCTGCCCGGACAGGATCTTGCTTTGATGCACGGCAAAACCATGCCGGCTGCCATCGGGAAAGGGAATCTCCACCGTCACGGACCTCGGATGCCCCATAAGCAACAGCACCGCCGCTTTGGCCGCCGCGGCGGCACAGGCACCGGTGGTATATCCGCTTCGCAGTCTGCGCGCCATGGCCTTCTACTCCTCCCGGGCCAAGCGGATCAGGGCGTTGACGATGGCCACCGCCACCGGGGTTCCGCCCTTTCTCCCTTTGCAGGTGATGAAGGGATAGGCCTTTTCGCTGAGCAGTTCCTTGGATTCGGCGGCATTGACAAAACCCACCGGCGTCCCGACCAGCAAACCAGGGCGGAGATTCTCCGCCAGGCCATCCCAGCAGGCCATGACCTTGAGCAGGGCGGTGGGCGCGTTGCCCACCGAGACGATGCCGATATTTTCCGCCAACCCTTTCTCAATAGCCACCTCGGAACGGGTCAGGCCGCGTTCTTTTGCCTCTTCGGCAATTCCAGACTCAGCTACCTTGCAGATCACCCTGCCGCCAAAGGAGGCGATCAGACCCTTGCTCACCCCGGACGCCCCCATATTGACATCGGTCAGGATATTGCGGCCCGCCCGGATCGCGGCGATTCCGGCATCAATGGCCTGGGGATGAAATATCAGGGACTCGGCAAAGGAAAAATCCCCGGTGGCGTGGATCACCCGCTGGACCACCTTGAAGGTTCTGGGGTCAAAGGAGGTGGGGCCAAGCTCCTCGGTAATGATCCGAAAGCTTTCCGCCTCGATTGCCTCCGGTGCTATCTGCATGATGGTATTTTTCATTTTTTTTCATTCCCTGCAGGCCGACAGGCCCGGACAAATTCCCCCGCCATTTGCGGATTAAACCCGAAATGGAGGTGCAGATAGCCGCCCAGGACATTGTTGCGGCGATAGCCTTCGCGGCTCTCTATGCTGTTAACACTGCTGTTCACGGCATAGATCCGTTCGATATGAGAAGGCATCTTCCCTATCACCGAGTAATGGAATTCATGCCCCCGGAGCACGGCGCCGACCGGGCCGAAAAAGCAGTCTTTTTCAAGACGCACTTCCCGGTAGCCCAGGCCGGCCCTCTTTTTCTGCATCCGGGCCGTCACCGGGAATACCCCGGCCATGGGCAGCACCCCGAGATCATCCCCGGCAATGCCTTCGGTCAGATACATGAACCCCCCGCATTCGGCATAGAGCGGCCTGTCGGACTCCGCCCAATCATAAACCGCCTGCCGCATACCGAGGTTGCCGGAAAGCTCGCGGGCGTAAAGTTCAGGGTAACCGCCACCCAGATAGAGGCCGTCCAGCCCCTCGGGCAGTTGCCGGTCTGCCAGGGGGCTGAAAAAAACCAGCTCGGCGCCCGCAGCCCGCAACAAAGCAAAATTATCTTCATAGTAAAAGCAGAAAGCCCGGTCCTTGGCCACCCCAATCCGAGCCTGAACCTCCACGCGCTCATGTCGCACCGGGTCAACCTCCGCCGGGGATGGAGCCGCACCTGCGGCCAGCTCCAGGAGACGGGGAAGATTGACCTGAGCGCTGATCGTTGCGGCCAGACCGGCAAGGGCCTCGGCGCTGATAGGCTGCTCCTCCCCGGTAAACAGGCCAAGATGCCGAGCTGGCATGGCAAAATCAATGTTCTGGGGGAGATGCCCCAAAATCTCGGCCCGGCAATGCCGGCGGATGGCCCCGCTCACCAGCTCCAGATGCCGCGGGCTGGCAACCCGGTTTAGAATCACGGCCACCGGGGCCACCTCGGGATCAAGAGTTTCAAAGCCCTTGAGAACCGCGGCCACGCTTTCCGCGGCGGAACGCACGTCAAGAATCAGCACCACCGGCACGCCCAGAGCCTTGGCCAGAGCGGCGCTGGAAGAGGCCTGGCCGTCGAACATGCCCATGACCCCTTCGATCACCGAAATATCCGCCCCGCTGCTTTGCCGGGCGACGGCAAAGGTCTCCCGCACCCAGGCCTCGCCCATCATCCACAGGTCCAGATTGCGTGAAACCCGGTCGCAGGCAAGCTGGTGCAGTCCAGGATCAATGAAATCCGGGCCGCACTTGAAGGGCTGCACCGCCAAACCAAAATTACGCAGAGCGGCGAGCAAACCCAGGGTGATGGTGGTCTTGCCGGAGCCGCTGCTGGTGCCGGCAATCAGGATGGCCGAACTCCGATCACCGGCCATCACCGCCCCCTTTTTTGCGCGGCCCACCTGGGAAAAGCTCCGGGTAGAGCAGCGCGGCAATGGTTTTTATCCCCTCAATAAGCCTTAAGGTGGGCCGGGAGACGATGCGTTCATCCACCAGAAAGACCCGGTTGCTCCGCACCGCCTTGATTGCCTGAAAGCCAGGCTCCTGGATGATGGCCTCGATAGTTACCGGATTCATTCGCCCCTGCTGGGCGAGAAAAACCTCAATCTCTCCGGCTTTTGCCAGGATTTGCTCCTTGCCGTAGGCGGCGATATTGGTCTCTCGAACCTGGCGGGCATCCGCGGCCACGTTGATGCCGCCGGCCTGCCCCAGCACATACATGGCAATGCTTTCCCCGGCAAAGGTTTTCATCTTGGTGTGGATCGCCTCAAAATAGACCTTGGCCCGGGCTTTTTCCGGCACCTTGGCGACAATCTTTCTGATTGCCGCAAGCTCGGTCTGGAAGGTGGCGACCATTTCCTCGGCCTGCCTGGTTCTGCCGGTGAGCAGGCCGAGGGCCCGCCAATAAGCAAAGATCTCCTCCACCGTGTTGGGTTGGAGGGAGACCACGGTAATCCCCGCCTGGCGCAGGGTGGCGATGAGCTGGGGGGCGGAACGTTCGATCATCGGCCGGATCAGAACCAGGTCGGGCCGGGCGGCAATGAATTTCTCCGGGTCTTCCCGAAAGTTGAAATGCTTCTTGTCCTTGAGCTGGGGCAGATCCTCGGCCCCGCCTTCAATGCCGATGATCTCCGCGCCGAGTCCCAGGCTGACCAGATTCTCGCTATGGGCCGGATAGAGCGAGATGATTCGGGCATAGGGCCGGGTCACGGTAACCGTTTTTCCCTCGCTGTCCTGAAAACTGGCCGGAGCCGCGGCCGGAGCGGACGAAATGAAACCAACCATAAAGACAACAACAAAGATAAAAAACAGACGCATGGTTACCATAGGTTAACTCCAGTAACGGAAGGATATCTGTCGGATGTTGCTGAACTCATCAAACGCCACCCGGCTCTCCACCCCAAACACTTTCTTGATCAGCTCCGGCTCCAGCACCGTGTCGCTGGGCCCGCAGGCAGCCACCTTTCCCCCCTGCATGCAGATGAGTTCGTCGCAGTAAGCCGCGGCCAGGTTCAGATTGTGGATCACGGCGATCACGGTTCGTCCCTCATCCCTGACCAGCCTGCGGGCCTCGTTGAAGATCTGCATGGTGTAGCGCACATCCAGGCTGGAGGTCGCCTCGTCAAAAAGCAGATAGGGGGTCTGCTGAGCCAGGGCCCGGGCCACCACCACCCGCTGCTTCTCGCCGCCGGAAAGCTCGTTGACATAACGGTCCTGAAAATGGCTGATGCCGATGGCCGCCATGGCCGCCTCCACCTGACGCCAGTCTTCCGCCGCCGGCGAGGCAAAACGCCCAATATGGGGATGCCTTCCCATGAGCACCACCTCCTGGACGGTGAAGGCAAAGTCGATGGCGAAATCCTGGGGCACCAGGGCGATCAGCCGGGCCAGATCGCGGCGCCGGTAATCAGCCACCGGCTGCCCCATAAAGGTGACGCTGCCCTGAGCGGGCTTTTTGCCGCCGGTGAGCAGATCGAGAAAGGTGGTCTTGCCGCAGCCGTTGGGGCCGACCACCCCGTAAAACCTGCCCGGCTTTAAAGAAAGGTTCAAGCCGGCCAGCGCCGGAATCGCGCCGTAGGCAAAGCTGACCCCGGCCAGGGCAAAACCATCTGCCGCGTTCATAGCGCCCTCCTCTGCCGTCTGCGAAAAATCACGCAGAAAAACGGACCGCCGATCAGGGCGGTGAGCACCCCGATGGGCACCTCCACCGGGAGCACCGCCCTGGTCACGGTATCGGCCGCGAGCAGGAGCAGAGCCCCAGCCAGGATGGAAACCGGCAGCAACTTCCGGTTGTCCGGCCCCACCAGAAAACGCATCAGGTGCGGGATAATGAGGCCGATAAAACCGATGATCCCGGAAACCGACACGCAGACCGCGGTCACCAGGGAAGCGCCAAGAAGGAGAATCCAGCGCACCTTGGTGCTTTCAACGCCCAGGGTATCCGCCGACCTGCTGCCCAGGCTGAGGATATTAAGATCTCTGGCATAATAAAAAGATAGTCCCAGACCGCAGAGCAGCGCCCCGGCCACCACGGCCACATCCAGCCAGGTGCGGGAGGCGAAGCTGCCCATCAGCCAGAAGATGATCACCGCCACCTGCTCGTCGGCCAGGTATTTCAAAAAACTGATCCCGGCCGCCAGGATGGCCCCGACAATGACCCCGGAAAGAATCAGGGTGTTGGCCGAAATCTGGCCGTTAAAGCTGGAAAGATAGAGCACCACCAGCAGGGTCAGGGCCGCACCGGCAAAGGCGAAAAGCGGCACGGAGAAATGGCCGATCATGGTCAGGTTGGCCAGCAGGGCCAGGGCCGCGCCAAAAGCCGCCCCGGAGGAGACCCCAAGGGTGTACGGATCGGCGAGCGGATTGAGCAGGATACCCTGGTAAATGACACCGCTCATGGCCAGGCCTCCCCCGACCAGAGTGGCGGTGAGAATCCTGGGCAGACGGACCTCCAGAACCACAAAGGGGATCACCGGGTCAATGCCTGCCAGCAGCGCACCATTGCCGGTGATCCTGGCCGCGATCACCCGGAGGATATCAGCACCAGGCACAGCGATATGTCCCATGCCGGTGGCATAGACGATGGCGCCCAGGGTGGCTGCCGCGAGAGAGATGGTCAGCAGCCATATTTGGTATTGACTGTGCCTCATCACTTATACCCAAAGGGCATAAGTTTCGTTTGAGCAGGCAAGCTGCTCAACTCAGCTTTATCAAATACCTTCATCGGCCATGGCCTCCCTGGCGTGTCTGACAAAGATTGCCGCGAAACCGTCGGACTCGCCCAAGCCAACCAGGGAGACCGCCACGTCGATACCCCGCGCCTCAAGCAGGCTTTTCAGGGAGTCAGGCCCAGGCCCGGCCATGTCGTTCTTGGCATGGTCTCCGGCCACGGTCATGAAGGGCTTGAGCAGCACCTTCTTTGTCTTGTCCACGGCCAGCTTATCAAAGAGCAGGGCATTGTCCGGAAAGCCCTCTACCATGGTGACATGGATGCGCGCCCCGAGATAGCGCCTGCGCATCGCCTGCTCGAACTCCAGGTAGGCTCCGGTGGAATAATGCTCATTGCCATGGGCGAAATATACCAGCGCCCGTCCAGCCTTTTGGGCCATCTCCACATCCGGGGCCAGAATGGCCGCCACCTGTTCGATATCGTGCCGGTACTCGTGCTCGATGCCGTGGGTTCCCAGGGCTGGCCGCCCGAGCAAAATCTTCTTGAAGGGCATGTTGCGCTTCTTCACGGTTTTGATACTGTTCAATCCCTGCACATAGGCGGCCAGATCGCTAAACTCCTCCCCGCTGGAGATATGGGTCGGCTGGACCACGATGTAAGCATGGCCTTCATCCTGCAGGTCGGCAATGGCGGCCAGGGGCCCCTTGACATTGATAATCTCCGCGGGCACCTCGGGGTGTTGTCCTGCATAGGTGGGATCCAGCCGCCGCTTCTGCCAGATTCTCCGGATGATATTCGAGGTGAAGGCCAGGCGGACCGGAGTGCCGGGCAGCTCCTTCTGCACCTGATCCCGAATGTTGAGGATACCGGGCAAGGCACTCTCATGGCTGGTGCCGAACACCGCCAGCACCACCGCTTTTTTTTCGGCCTGGGCCGCCTGGGCGCTGGTCGCGCCAAGGGCCATAATCAGGACAACCAGCAGCCAGACAGCATTTTGCGACATTTTTTTTAAACGCATCGTTTCTCTCCATCTTTGATAAAAGGTTGATAAGTTTCCTTCAAAAAAAGACGGTATCCCCCCCCTGCGTATTCTGCTTTGCGCGCAAGGCCGGAAACCTTTCCTCGAAGGTTGCAGCAAAAAAATCAACGAGGCAGGTCTCCTGACTTTTCCCAAAACCGGTTCGCCTTCCCACCCTTTTGACATAGGGCAGTGGCCTGAGAACCGGCTTTCCCGCTCCGCACTGGCAGCAGGAGGAAATTACAGTGGCGGGACCGTTCCCGATTTGCACGGGATTCCCTTTTAAGCCCAATGGGCGCCTTGTTGACAACACACTTGTAGTTTCTACAAAAACTGGCGATTCACCTCACACAAGACACGAAAATCATACGGTTCAATCTAACCAAGGGTCATGAAATAATACCCCAGCCCAACCACGACCACAGCAATCATCCGCAGTACCTGGCTGAGTCCCACCAGCTCAAGGGCCAGCCCCGGCGGGAAGACCCCGACGTAATAAGGAAACTGGTGCCGCACCGCCCGTATCGGGGTGGCAAGAATATTGCCGGCCAGCAAGGCAAGAACCACCTCCCGCTGGCCCAGGCTGTTGTCGGCGAGCAGGGCTCCGGCCGCGGCCAGGCCTGCGGCGAACTCGGCGCCGACATGGGCCATGACGATGCCGAGGCTCTGCGGATCAAGCCAGGCGAGAAACCAGACTTTTGCCGCGAGAAACTGTTCTACAGCCTCAAATACTCCCTGCCGGTTCAAAAAAAAGAAAAGCACATATACCGGCACCATAAAAGCAAAAAGCCTGCCGATTCTTCGGCGAAAACGCGCGATCCCCTTCTGCAGGGCCGCACGCCAGCCGACCCTTTCCCGCTCCGGCAGATTGTCCCCCTCGACGCCGTCGGCAAGGGGCGGCAGAAGCAGGCGGCCTGCCACCACCACCAGGCCGGTCTGGAGCAGAGCCGCCCCGAAGGTCAAGCCGACATAATGAAAAGCCGCGCCCTTGATCAGCGGCACGGTGAGAAAAAACACCGTGGGCAGGTGGAGAAAAAAACGGGGCAGGCTGTTGAAAAGATTGGCCAGAACCAACTCCCGGCGGGCAAGATGCCCCTGGGCAAAGGCCTCGGCCAGCATGGTATTGGAGGTAATTCCCGAAAAAAAAGCCATGCTGAAACTGGCCCCGGAAACGGCGGAGAGTCTGCCCAGCCGGGCCAGGGGCCTAGTTAATCTGGCAAGCCTCGGGGTCCAGTTCAGCGCCTCGATAAAATTGGCCGCAATAATCCCCAGCGAGACCCAGAACAAAAGCCGGGTCAGGGGCCAAAACAGGTGCAGCCATAACTCTTTGAAAATATGCTGTTCCATAGGCAAAAGAGCAAAAAAAATCCCCGGACCGATTTTCTCGATCCGGGGAGGCCCTGTTTCATCCACGGCAGATCACACATAATCACTTGTCCACGGCGATCATGCGGCATTGGTTTTTCAAGGCAGGTTTTCTGACTCCCGGCTCCTCCTCATCCCGCGTCTTCCCATCTCTAAACGGACAGTGACATCGTGCGAAATTCGTCCCCGGTTACAGCGGCGGGCCCGTCCCCGATTTGCACAGGGTTCCCTATAAAGCTCTCTTGAGAGCACCTTGAAGAAATGATATTTAGCATATTAAACAAAACATTACCAGCATTCTTCTTTGTGGCAAAATTTTTAACTTTCGCCTACATTAGAGCTTTGTGTAGCAAAAATTACACTGGACAACCGCAAAATATCGGGGATACAACATGGAAACCTTCGAACAACTTCTTGAAAAATCTACCAAAATTCATGGCCACATCTGCGCCGGCCAGGTCATCGGGGTGCGCATGTCCATCATTGGCCTGCGGGAAATCGGCATTGACAATCCCAAGGCCCAGCGCAAGGAGTTTTATGTGCTGGTGGAGATCGACCGCTGCGCCACCGATGCCATCCAAAGTGTTACCGGCTGTTCCCTGGGCAAGCGCTCTCTAAAATGGCTTGATTACGGAATCATGGCCGCGACTTTTGTCAATCTCAAGACCGGCAAAGCGGCGCGGATCACCGCCCTTGAAGAATCACGAGAAGCCTCGAAAAAATATTGCCCGGAAATCAGCGACAAGTACCAGCAGCAACTGGAGGCCTACCGGATCATGCCCGAAGATGAACTGTTCAAGATTCAAGCGGTCAGAGTTCCCGTACCGGAAGAGGACATGCCCGGCCGTCCCATCCGCCGGATGTTGTGTGAAGAGTGCGGGGACTGGGTTCAGGACTGCCGCGAGGTGGTGCGTGATGGCAAAACCCTGTGTCGGCCCTGCGCCTCTGGCCGTTATTATCAAATCATTGAAGCCAGTTGAGGCAAATGGAGCACGATATGACAAAAACAATCCCGGTTGAGCAGGCCATCGGCATGGTTCTGCCTCACGATATCACGGAAATCCGCACAGGAGAATTCAAAGGCCGCGCTTTCAGAAAAGGCTACATCATCAAAGCCGAGGATATCGAGCGTCTGAAAAGCCTTGGCAAAGAAAACATCTATGTACTGGAACTGGGCGAAGACGATATCCACGAAAATGAGGCTGCCGAGCTGATGGCGAAAGCTCTGGCCGGTCCGGGAACCTCGATTTCGGGAGAGCCGGTGGAAGGCAAGCTAAACATCGTCGCGGCCCACGACGGATTACTCAAGATCGAGGTCGAGGCCTTGTATCAATTCAACCTGCTGGGTGAGGTCATGTGCGCCACCCTGCACAGCAATACGCCGGTAAAAAAAGGCGACCAGCTGGCCGGAACCAGACTTATTCCCCTGGTTTCCAAAAGAGGGATCGTAAACGATGCCGTTAACATCGCAGAAAAAGCGGGAGGAATCATCAGCGTTAAGCAGCTGAAACAGGCCAGGGCCGGATTGATCATCACCGGCAACGAGGTTTTTCATGGCCGGATCAAGGATGCTTTTGAGCCGGTTTTACGTAAGAAATTAGCACAGCATGGCTCGGAGGTAGTGGCGGTCCGCTTCGCCCCGGACAATATCGAAACCATTGCCGCCGAGATCAAGACCTGTCTGGATGCGGGCGCTAACCTTATCATCACCAGCGGCGGCATGTCAGTGGACCCGGATGACGTTACCCGGCAGGGAATTGCCTTGGCCGGCACAGAGAATATCGTCTACGGCTCCCCGGTTTTGCCGGGAGCCATGTTTCTGGTGGGCTATATCGGGGAGATACCGGTTCTGGGGTTGCCTGCCTGCGGCATGTTCCACAAGATCACCATTTTTGACCTGATCCTGCCCAGGGTGCTGTGCGGAGAGAAAATCAGCCGCCAGGATATTGCCCAGCTGGGGCATGGCGGACTCTGCCGACAGTGCAAGACCTGCGTCTATCCCATCTGCGGCTTTGGCAAATAGTAACTGAACGGATTTACACCCAGCTGTTATTCCTCAACCTTGTTGCGCATGGCTTTCACCCTGCTCCGTTTCTCCTTGCCTTCCAGGCGTTTTTCCTCGGAACTGCGGGATGGCTTGGTGGGCCTGCGCTTCCGTTCCTGCTTGACCGCCTCTCTGATGAGTTCCCCTAATCGCTCCAAGGCGTCAGCCCGATTTTTTTCAAGACTGCGAAACCGCTGCGCCTTGATAACAATCTCGCCGTCTTTGGTAAGACGCTGGTCGCTTACGGCCAAGAGCCTCTCTTTGTAAAACTCCGGCAACGAAGAGGTGCGGATATCAAAGCGCAGGTGCACGGCCGAAGAGACCTTGTTGACATTCTGGCCCCCGGCACCCTGGGCCCGGATGGAGGTCAATTCGATCTCGTTATCCGGAATTATGATAGTGTCTGAGATATACAGCATTTCTTCAAAATATCAGCAGTTACAGACGTTGTCTTTAAAACCCAACAAGTAAAGATCCCCCGCGATCCATTCTCCCTTTTCCTTGCGGATGTCAGCGGAATGATGGTTGAGTATCTGAAAACCATGTCGGGCTGCTACCGTTTCAATGTACGAAAAGGCGTGGGCATAACGCCCGGACTGACGCAATTGATAACCCTGCCCTGCCATCTGCATCTGCTCGGTGGAAAAAAGGATTCTCCCGTCTTTGGCAAGTCTTCTAACCAGTGCGGCAAAAATCCTGTCCAACTCGCCTACATAAATTAAAACATCCGCGGCGACAATCAGATCGAACGACTCCTGCTCCTGTTCAAGGAAGGTCACGATCTCGACAACCATCAATTCATCGTATACCTTCTTAGCTGCGGCTACCTCCACCATCTTCGCAGAGAGATCAACCCCGGCCCGCCAGGTGCTTATCTCCTGAAAAACCTGCCCTACCAAACCGGTGCCACAGCCCAGATCCAGAAGCCGCGTAAAACGAGAAGGCCCATCATGCTCGGCAAGCAACAAACTCTTTAACTCCCACGGGGTTCGATATTCCAGGTCAACCAGCAGACGCTCTTCAAAATGAGCGGAAAAGCTGTCAAACAATTCGGCAATATAGGAAGAAGGAGCAACGGTAGTTGTCTCGCCAGTAAGGGACGCAAGAATATGCCTCGCCGAAACCGCATTATGATCCAGTTCAATAAGACGTTGATAACAGGTAATGGCCTCTGCCACCCTGTTCTGGTCAAGGTAGAGTACGCCCAGATTACCGTAGGCCGCGCCATATTCCGGACGCAGGCCAATGGCAATCTCCAGAGAGGTTATAGCCTCATCCTTAGATCCAAGACCTTTATAGACCAAGGCCAGATTGTAATGCACCTCGGCATCATCCGGGGCAATCTCCATGGCGCAAAGATAGGATTGTCGAGCCTCTTCCAGGCGCCCCGCCCTTTTACAGGCCAGCCCGAGGTTGAAATGAATATCTGAATCCTGAGGATTTAATTGCGCGGCTCGGTGATAAGCGATGATGGCTTCGTGAGGTTTACCTTGGGCCAAATGGACGGCACCCAAATTATAAGCCGCCTGCCAGTGCGTGTCATCCAGAGCGAGGACCTTGTGGAAATGCTCGATAGCCATCTGTTGCTGTCCCAGAGAGTAACGGACTAGGCCAAGCTCATAGGCAATTGCCGCCTCGTCGGGCAACAATATATGGGCGCGGCCAAACCAGAAGGCGGCCTCTGCCAAAGCGCCCGTGGCACGGTAAAGAAGAGCCAGATAAAAACAGGCATCCACATGTTCAGGACACAAGGAAATAGCCTGTAAATATAGAGAGATCGCGGAGTCTGCCACCTCCTGCCGATGCAGGTCAAGGGCCAGATGAAAAAATTCATCCGCTCTGCTGGGACATGGCCGAAAATTTGAAACAACCTGTCCGGTTGTCTGCACATGGCATGAGTCTGTGTTCATCAACAATACAAAAATAAAATTAGGGGCCGTTAAAACACAACCATTACATTTCTATCTATTTTATTACGGCCCCTTATGCCGCTTACAATATGAGAATGTTACAGTAATTTATTTATGACGGCTTAGATAAAAATAACTACCTGAACGGTTCTTCAGCGAAAATCTTTCAGACTCGCAAGCCTTACCCTGCCCCGCAAACCCCCATTGCTGACCAAAATACACTGATCATAGATCTGCAGGTCATTACTCCTGATAATCTGTGCCAAATCCGCAACATACTCATTTCCCCTGATGGAATAAGACCGAAGGCCATTGGCCAGTACCAGGGAATCCATAGTTTCTTCTCTGATATCCCGTAATCCTCTGTAAGCAGGAGCTCGGTTGATCATCAGAATATACGCCCGAACAGAATCAAGCAAAGAAGCGTATGCCACGCCAGAGTATGCCTTTCCATCCTCCTGCCCGTCCGACACAAGCCCCGTCTTATCCCAAATCAAAACACCAAAAAGGTTGTTCCTCTTCAAGGAAAAACGTGACCCCCCCCATGCTGATTCCAGAGCCCCCTGCGCCATAATCAGACTCATCGGCACCTGATTGATGCGGCGACGCAGATCGGCAATCTCATTCGCCCGATATTTCCGACAAAGATTTCGCAAAAAATAGATCTCGTTTTGAGTCAATCCTCCAAATTGGGCATAATCTTGCGCTTCCAGGCCAAAATCCAAACGCCGCGGGGGCTTGGCAAATTTCACCAGAATCTTCTCAAAAGCGGCCCGTTCTGCCTCGACCTCGGATAGAGCTATCATCGCCGCAGGAAGGAGAACATGGAGAAAAGCTTTTTTCTGGGTCACATCATCAAGGGTCGGCAGATCTCCAGGAAACCTGCCGACCAAGACAGCAGGGATCTCTGCAAATGCCTGCACTTCCCATAAGTTATTCGCCTTGAGCTGCCGCAATAAATCTTCAGCAGAATGAGCTTCAATGTTGGAAACCGCTTGAAACCGATGGGAAAGAGGAAGAGTTACCGCAGAAGGCTGAATCAAGATGACAACAAGGAAAAAAAATACGACGAGGGCCAAGCCGGCTACCATCCGAACCATCACGGGATCGACCGGCTTATTGCCGAAATACATCGGGGTTTCATTATATATTACAGCCAAAACTTTTTCCTGCTCTTGGGTTACGTCCACAAGGAACGATTCGCTGCAAGGCAAATCTAATATCCATTACCTATGCAAACACATGACCTCATAACCACCACTCGTTTTGAGTACGGCCATAAAACAATCTTTTCCTAATTATTAATGGAAAAGGTAAAATTATATACCAGATGCACCTTGAAAAGGCAAGCGCAACGTCCTGCAAGCAACCTTTCAGCCAAAAAATGGCCGAGGGCTTTGTTAATAAAATCATAAAGCTGAGTTGAGTAGCTTGCCTGCTCAAACGAAACTTATACCCTCTGGGTGCAAAAAAGGGGATAGCCGGTTAAAAACAACTCGCCCATTTTTAACTAAGCCGTTGTGAAAAAACAACCTGAACACTTCATGTTAGCAAAACGGCATAAATAGCCGTACAGTTAACGGTCAAAATAGTACAGGTTATTTCTTAACGGCTCCTAAATATCACCTTGCAAAAACGTCGTTTACCTACCTTGAGAATAATTTGACCTTGAGTTAACACAAGGTGTTCAATGTCACTCACCTTGTCACCGTTTAGAGAAACCGCATGTTGCTGAATCAGCCGACGTGCCTCTCCTGTGCCACTAACCAACTTGGCTTCTAACAGGAGTCTCGGTAGCCAGATCCCTTCCTCGGCAACAGCGACAACCACTTCTGGCATTTCTTCCGGATTGTCGTGTTGGCTGAATATCTTCGCGAAATTTTCTTCCGCCTTCTGGGCGGTCACCGCATCATAAAACCTGCCCGTCAACTCACGAGCCAACTGCTGCTTAACTGCCTTGGGATGCACTCTGCCCGCCTGCATCTCCACCTGAAGCTCATCTATCTGCTCTGCGGCAAGATCGCTTAACAACTCAAAATACCGATACATGAGATTGTCGGAAACCGACATAATTTTCCCATAGATATTATCTGCCTTTTCAGTGATGCCGATATAATTCCCCAGGGATTTGCTCATCTTGTTTACCCCGTCAAGCCCTTCTAACAAAGGCATGGTAATAACCACTTGGGGTTCCTGCCCCCAAGCCCTTTGCAGATCACGGCCCATGAGCAGGTTAAATAGCTGATCGGTGCCGCCAAGTTCAACATCCGCTTGGAGCGCTACAGAATCATAGCCTTGAATAAGAGGATAAAGGAACTCGTGGATGCTGATAGGCCGTTCATTTGCAAAACGAACCTTAAAATCCTCTCGCTCAAGCATGCGCGCCACGGTAAGTTGCGAGGCAAGCATTATAAAATCCTTAGAAGCAAGCTTGTTCAGCCAGGTGCTGTTAAAAACGACTTTCGTTTTTTCCGGATCAAGAATCTTAAAAATCTGCTCTTTGTAGCTCTCTGCATTTTCCTCTACCTGTTCAACAGTCAGGGGCTTCCTGGTTTCTGATTTCCCGGTCGGATCTCCAATCATCCCGGTAAAATCGCCAATCAGAAAATAAATTTCATGACCGAGATCCTGAAAATTCTTCATTTTTTGAATGAGCACAGTATGACCAAGATGAAGATCCGGAGCTGTTGGATCAAAGCCAGCCTTGATCCTTAATGGCCTGCCAGTTTCTGCTGCTTTTTCCAGTTTTTTGACAAGATCAACCCTGGAAATAACATTGACGGCCCCGCGCTCTATCAATTCAACCTGTTTTGCAATTACTGTCTGCATGTGATGATCAATGGCCTCTAAATAATCGACGCACAGTTAGCAGATACGGTGCCATGTGACATACACTATTTGGCGTATTCTACCGCCCTTGTTTCTCGAATTACGGTTACCCGAATCTGTCCGGGGTAGGTCAACTCCTGTTCGATCTTCTTGACAATGTCTTTGCTGACTATCATTGCCTCCGCATCGCTGATCACCCCACTGTTGACGATGATCCTAACCTCGCGGCCTGCTTGAATGGCATAGGACTTCTCCACCCCCTTGAAAGAATTGGCAATTTTTTCAAGATCTTCAAGGCGCTTCACATACGATTCCAGCATTTCCTTCCGCGCGCCTGGTCGGGCACCGGATAGAGCGTCAGCAGATTGCACAAGTACATCAAGTATGCCATCGGGGGAAATATCTTCATGATGAGCAGCAATAGCATGCACGATAACCGAGGATTCACCATATTTTTTCGCCAAATCAGCGCCGATGCTTGCATGGGACCCTTCAATCTCATGATCTGCAGCCTTGCCAATATCATGCAACAATCCAGCGCGCTTTGCCAATTTCACATCAATGCCAAGCTCGGCCGCCATAATACCGCAAAGAAAAGCAACCTCCAGAGAATGTTGCAAGACATTCTGGCCATAGCTGGTTCTATACTTTAGGCGACCAAGCAACTTGATCAACTCCAGATTGATACCATGGGCGCCCACATCAAACGTTGCCTGTTCCCCAGCCTCCCGCATGGTAACGTCAAGCTCTTCACTAACTTTTTCCACAATCTCTTCAATCCTGGCGGGATGAATACGGCCATCGGTGATCAGCCTCTCCAGGGATTGACGGGCAATCTCTCGCCTGACAGGATTGAAGCCTGAGAGGATAACCGCTTCCGGGGTGTCATCAATAATAATATCGATCCCGGTGGCGGCTTCTATAGCCCGGATATTCCGGCCTTCACGACCGATGATTCGACCTTTCATCTCCTCGTTTGGCAAGGGCACGACGGAAACGGTTTTTTCAGCCACATAATCACCGGCATATCGAGATATGGCCAGCGCAATAATATCCTTCGCCTTTTTATCGGCCTGAATCTTCATTTCGTTTTCAATCTTGACCAGCATCTTGGCGGCTTCCATCCGCGCTTCGCTTTCGATACTGTCTGTAAGCTGTTTTTTTGCTTCCTCGCGAGATATCCCGGAAATTTTCTCAAGCTGAACGCGCTCTTCTTCAATCAGAAGATCAATCTCTTTTTGGCGCCGGGCCAAAGATTCTTCTGCTCGGGAAAAGGCCTGCTCTTTTTTTAAAAAATCCATCTCCCGTTTGTCCAGAAAATCCATCTTCCTTTCTATCTGGTCAAGCTTCTGAATGAATTTCTTCTCCTCCTCAAGAACATCCTTTTTGAGCGTTTTTATATCCTTTTCTGCTTCCTGTTTAAGGACATACGCCTCATCCTTGCTTTGCAGAATTGCTTCTTTTTTAATTTGCTCTGCTTCGGCCAAGGCATTTTCAATAAGCTTACGGCCCTGCGCCTCGAGATTCTCCGTACGATCCTCAAGAAATTTCTTGCGCACCAGAAAACCAAGACCAATGCCACTGCATATGCCAAGTACAATCGCTAATATTATCTGTACAGTCACGGGGACAACCTCATGTCAAATTTATCTGAAAAGCACGCACACGACCCTTGGGGCACATGTCACGCTCATATTAAAAATGGGAAGTGGAGAATAGACGAAAACAGGCAGAAAAGGACTAATTCAGGGATAAATCACTTGTCTTGACAATAAATCTTCAGACGACTTTTTGTCCAATATCAATATAGTATCTCCCCATATCTCCGGAGAGTTTCTCTGTCGCATGATGCAAACAAGTAACCTGAATCACAACCCTCCTGCCCACTATTTCCTCTTTATGAGGATAAGCGGCAGACACTACCGTTCTCGCATCCTTTTGATGGACAGATAATTTATTACTGATAAAGCTGCCCTTCAGAAAGTTTTCGCCACATAATACTATATCAATGCCCCCTCAATCTCATGAGGGAAGCAGTATTAGATAATAACCAAATCCCCCGCCATTGAAGTGTCAGGGAGTGACATCGAACCTAACTGCGTTAGGTGGGCGGTACCTGTATTCCTTTTAAGGAATTCCACCGGAATGGATTCCTTTCCAGAAACAGCAAAGTCGCCCTCAATCTCAATGTTGGCTCGAGACACTCGCCCAGATCACTAACAAGGCAGGGGAAAGCTCGTTGTTCTTTAAGCCATTATAAAAAAACAACTTGCACGCTTCTGGTGGTCAAAACGGCATAAGAAGCCGTAAATTAGCGCCCAAAATTGTACAGGTTATTTCTTGACGGCTCCTAAAAATTCCTCTCTATTTTTTCACTTAGCAAACTAATCTTGCCCTCAACCTCTTGCTTATATTCTTCGTATTCTTTTTTTATTTTCACTAAGTTGCTTGCAATGTTCAAGCTCGCCAAGATCGCAAGCTTATTAGCTGGTAAAATATGCTGAGAGGCTTGTCCAATACTTTCCAGTTGTGTTTTTACCAAAAACAAAATTTCCTGCACATCTTTTTCGGGGGCATCTGTATAGAGTGGGAACTCCTGGTCAAGCACTTTAAAGGTGACCAATCGTTCCACAATGCACCATCAATAAAAGGGTTAACAGAATAACTTCTTGAAAGCAATATATTTTCGTAACTGTTCAGCCGGACCACATCTACCTTATAATCGGCCTACCCACATAATTGACTACAGCTCGCAGACCCCTTACGTGAATCTGTAAAAAGCTCACCATGTCCCAGAGGCCAAGTCCAGCCTTTTGTTTGGTTATGCAATAAATTCAGCTGCCTATCAATAATCCCTGCACAGGCTCAGACGATACCTTGCCAGTAAGGTTAGCAAAAGAGGCCTGATCTGCCACAAGTACCGACGATTTTTCCCACTTCTCGATAGATCCAAGCAGACCTGAAACCCGTTGATGAACATTTTTCTTCTCATCTTTTAAGCACTTGATCTGCTCCTCAAGCCCTTTTTTGTCCTCTTCTAAACAGGCAATATCAGCTTGCAATTTTGCCTTGTCTCCCTGAACAGTAGCGAGACTCTGCAATATTTTTTCGATATTACTTTCAAGTTTATTTAAATCTTCCACATATTCCATACAATACTCCTTTCTAAGAATAATAAACGAGATAAAGAGAAATTACACCCAAAAAGCCCATGCACCTGATTTCTGCTCGCAGGCACAGGAACAACAACACTTTATTATGTAATCACATTTTTATATCCACGGTATGAGAAACGACAATACTCGATGAAGGAATATTGGCCTGTTGCAAATGGGAGAAAGAACCAATGCGCACAAAATCTCCGATAATACAGTCGTGTATCTTCACGAAAGAGTCAATGTGTACACCAGAACCAAGATCGCATACCCCGGTTAAAGATGTATTGGGATAAATCACCGAATCTTTCCCAATTGAAACTTGTTTTCCGATGGTAACCGATTCCGGCTGGATAATGGTAACTCCAGATTCCATGAGCACTCTAAGATAACGTCTCTGCAGGACGGAGTGAGCTTGCGCCAGTTCACGTCTGGAATTTACCCCCAAAACTTCCTCATTGTCTATACAGCAATACTTATGGACATGAATCCCGTCACCTGTAGCAATTGCTACAATATCAGTAAGATATACTTCACCTTGCATATTGCATGTGCCAACTCTGTGGAGCGCAGCAAACAAAAATTGCGCATCAACACAATATATCCCGGCGTTAATTTCTCTAATCTTTTTCTGGGCAGGGGTAGCATCCTTTTCTTCAACAATCCTGACGATATCTCCACATTCATCGGAAACAATCCTGCCATAATTTTCTGGTTCATCGACGATGGTCGTCATCACCGTTAACAGAGAAGCAGCTTCAGTATGAGCATCCAAAAATTGCTTTAGTGTTTCAGCCTTCACGAGAGGGGTGTCTCCACACAAGACAAGAACAGGGCCTTTATGAGAGCGCAATTCATCCTCGCAGACTAGGACAGCATGTCCCGTGCCAAGTTGTTGTGACTGGTGAACAAACGATAAATGATCACCCCGGAAAGATTCTTCAACAAGTTGCCGTTGATGACCAGTAACAATAATAATTTTTTTAAGAAATATGGAGCGAAGCGTATCTACAACATGGTGTATCATCGGAGAGAAAAATACTTCATGCAACACCTTTGGGATATCGGATTTCATCCTGGTACCCTTCCCTGCAGCTAACACAAGACCAACGACAGCAACATACTCCATATGTCATCCCTCATCGTATAATTCCCATCTTTTAATAACGTGATCATACCCGGAATTCAGGCAAAAAAAAACCCTTCCTTTTGAGGGGAAGGGTTTTACAACAAAAAAAGAATCGGCGGCGACCTACTCTCCCACCAAGCTTCCCTGGCAGTACCATCGGCGCTGAGAGGCTTAACTTCCGTGTTCGGAATGGGAACGGGTGTTACACTCTCGCTATTACCACCGAAAA
>Ga0208863_1000977_pt1 | contig 21021 bp, 22 predicted proteins | sample RifOxyD3_FD_184040 | JGI IMG/M metagenome (GOLD analysis project Ga0208863, IMG submission 184040) | Soil microbial communities from Rifle, Colorado - Rifle Oxygen_injection D3 (SPAdes) | ecosystem: Environmental > Terrestrial > Deep subsurface > Rock core/Sediment | place: Rifle, Colorado...
AGACCGTTAGAGTTAAACGGATCTGCCCTGAGCCACTGGCCTATTCAGATCCGTCTGGTACCACCCACTGCGCCATTTCTCAAGGGTGCGGACCTCTTGATTGCCGCCGATTGCACCCCGGTTGCCTATCCGGAGTTCCATCGCGATCTGCTGCCCGGCCGAGTTATCCTGATGGGCTGCCCAAAATTCGACGACAGCCAGGCCTATGTAGAAAAATTTACCGAGATATTTGCGGCTGCAACTCTTAAACACATCACCATCGCCATCATGGAAGTCCCTTGTTGCGCCGCCATGCGGATGATTGTCAAGGAGGCGCTGAAACGCTCCAAGACGACCATCGCTGTTGACGAAGTAGTGATCAGCGCCCGGGGTGAGCTCCTTTCCCGAACCCGCCTCAGTTGAACAGGCAGACTTATTAAAAAATTCCTCAAGCAGGCGACTATGTAACAATTGTGGTTTGACTTTTAAAGTATTAACGATTAATAATAGACTCTCTTTTGAAACAATTTGACACTATAAAATTTGAGCTGCCAATGCACATAAAGCAAAGCAATTTATTCCAAAACATCCTGATACTTATGGCCCTGCTGCTGGTCTTTATTTGCTCAGACACTCCGGCAATTGCTGCCAGTAAGATGCCGGAGTTTGCACTCCCTTCGGTTGAGGACGGTGAACTCGTCACCTCAAAAACCTTCAAGGGCAAGATTATTCTGATCAATTTTTTTGCCACTTGGTGCGGCCCTTGCCGTATGGAGATTCCAGAGCTCATAGAACTCTACACTAAATACGGCAAACAGGATTTTGTTGTCGTCGGACTGTCCATTGACATGGGCGGCCGGAAAACTGTCAAAAAATTTCTCGAAAAACTCAGTGTCACCTACCCGGTGCTCATGGCCGACAGCAAAATAACCGACGCCTTTGGCGGGGTGCCCGGCATCCCCTTCTCCTTTTTAATCGACAGGTCGGGTAATATCATCAAGGCCTATCCAGGCTATATTCCGCCCGGGGTTTTTCAGCACGATATGGAAAAGCTTTTTCCGCCAGCGCCAGTGCCAAAGCCATAGGCCATAGCTACCCGAATAGACATAATTTTGACTGCCTGAGCCGTTACCTTTCGATTTACAATTGCCATCCCCTCACGTATAGTGCCTTTCCATGAATCTACCAAGCGCCATAGGCCTGGGGTTGCTGCAGGGAGCAACCGAATTTCTACCCATTTCAAGCTCAGGGCATCTGGTGCTGGCCCAGATCCTCCTGGGAATTGATGAAGCAGGGCTGGCCTTTGACGTCTCCCTGCATCTCGGCACCTTGCTCGCCATTCTCATCTATTTCCGTACCGATTTTCTTAAGATGTTCGCCGCATTGCTCAGTTTTCGGCATCCGGACGCTGAAACCCGCGCCATGCGGTCGATGGCTATGCTCATCTGTCTGGCCACGATCCCGGCAGTCCTGGCAGCGCTCCTGTTCGGCAAGGCAGTCGAAACCTTTCTCCGCAGTCCGCTTGTGGTTGCCATAACCCTGATTATCGGCGGCATCCTGTTGCTATGGGCTGAACGATACGGCCGCCGACTGCGGGATTTTCAGAGCATAGGACTCTCCGACAGCCTGATTATCGGCGCAGCGCAGGCCTTTGCCCTTATCCCCGGCTTATCGCGCAGCGGCATCACCATGACCGCCGGGCTTTTTCGCGGCTTAAACCGTCAGACCGCCGCCCGGTTCTCATTTCTCATGTCAGCACCGGTCATTTTCGGCGCCGGAGTTCATGAAATTCCGAAGATTATCAAAATTGGTCTCGAACCAGCCCAGATGCTCTTTTTTCTGGCTGGATTTTTATCAGCCGCACTCTCCGGCTATCTTTTCATCGCAGTCCTCATCAACTATATTAAAACCAGGACCTTTGACATCTTTGCCTACTATCGTTTTGGACTTGCCGGAGTAATACTTCTGGCAATGGCCATCACTTGAACCTGAAAATTAACAAGCCGACCAGCCGACAGGACGCCCTATGGACACCTCTAATCTCCCTGAAAATATCGTCCCTCTTTACAACACACTGCGCCAGAAATACCGGGCCGAGTTTGAGCCATTACGCATCAAGGATATCAATCTTGACATCCTCTCGGTTGCCGACCTTGAACCCTTGCTGGCCGGCAAAGATCCATTTCAGGATATCCAGGACTTTCCATTCTGGGCAAGGCTCTGGGAAGCTGCCATTGTGCTTGCCGATCTCATGGTAACTATGCCTGCAAAGCCGGGACAATCCCTGCTTGAACTGGGGGCCGGGCTTGGTGCTCCAGGCCTTTTCGCTGCCAGCCGTGGCTATCGGGTAACGGCGAGCGACTACGAACCTCATATTATGGACTTTATTAAAGTTAGCGCTGCCGCCAACCAACTCTCCGGTATCACCTTTCAGCTGCTTGACTGGCTAAAGCCCCCGGCACTTCCCAGGTACGATACCATCATTGGCGCCGAGATCCTGTTCAGAGAAGAGTTCTTCCAACCGCTGCTCACCATCTTTAAGCGTTTTCTGGCGCCGGACGGCACCATCTTCCTGGCCCATGACCAACGCCGGAAGAGCCTGGGCAGCTTTTTAAGCCTGGCGGAAAAAGAGTATGAAATCGGCGTTATTCCACGCAAAATCAAGATAGATGAAGACGAGAAAACAATCATCATTGCCCGGTTGCGCCGCCGGCACGATACCCCGTTTCTGCAATAAAAACGCATTTTACCCGTAGGGGTGAATCTTGTATTCGCCCTGTATTTAGATTAAGATTTCGGGCGAATACAAGATTCGCCCCTACCATTACAATAACAATATTATCATGATCTGGTTAAAACATGCCGACTTACGAATACGAACATCTGGATGAGGGCTGCCAGCTCGGCAAACAGTTTGAATTAGTTCAATCCATCTACAGCGCCAAATACACCACCTGCCCGGAGTGCGGCAGTGCGGTGCGACGCCTCATCTCCAAGGTGTCGATCAACACCCCTAAAACCAATAGCGACCTCAAGGATCTGGGCTTCACCAAGCTGGTCAAACGGGATACCGGGATTTATGAGAATGTCACGGCAACCGGCAAGGACAGCCGGATATGGGACACCTCAAAGCCCGAGACCATGCCAAGCTTTAAAGGCAAGGTCAGTGACTGAGCAAACAAGCCAAGGCAGCAGGGATTTGACATGAGACACAACTCAACCGCAACCGACTATGATATCCTGGTGATCGGCGCCGGGCATGCCGGCTGCGAAGCTGCCCTGGCCGCCGCCCGCATGGGCTGCCGGACGCTCATCACCACCGTCAATGCCGACACCATCGGTGCCATGTCCTGTAATCCGGCGATCGGCGGGCTGGCCAAAGGCCATCTGGTCAGGGAGATCGACGCCCTGGGTGGTGAAATGGCCAAAAATATCGACGCCACCGCCATCCAGTTCCGCCGGCTCAACAAGAGCAAAGGCCCGGCGGTCTGGTCTTCACGGGCTCAGGCCGACCGGCTCCTCTACCGGTTGCGGATGAAATCCGTGCTGGAGAACCAGAAAAATCTGACTATCCAACAGGCAGTTATCGACCGGTTGCTGATAAAAGATGACCGGGTCTACGGTTGCATCACCTCACTGGGTGAGGAGATCACGGCCCAGGCGGTTGTGATCGTCTCCGGCACCTTTCTAAATGGGCTGATCCACATTGGCCTCAAAAGTTTTCCTGCCGGCCGCATGGGCGATACGCCATCGCTCAAGCTCCCCTTGCACCTGAAAGAACTGGGCTTCAGCATGGGCCGACTGAAAACCGGAACCACCCCCCGGCTCGACAGCAAAACCATCGACTATCATGAACTTGAGGCGCAGTACAGTGACGAGCCCGCCTCTCTTTTCTCTTATTCGAGCAAAGGGCCGCCGCCGCTCCCCCAGCTCCCCTGCCACATAACCTATACCAACCCGACAACCCATGCGATCATCCGCGCCGGCACCGACCGTTCACCTTTATACACCGGCATCATCGAAGGGGTCGGGGCCCGCTACTGCCCGTCGATCGAAGATAAAGTCATGCGCTTTCCGGATAAAGAGCGCCACCAGATCTTTCTGGAGCCGGAAGGACTGGACACTGTCGAGGTCTACCCGAATGGCGTCCCCACCAGCCTGCCGGTTGACGTGCAGATTGCCATGTTGCGGAGCATAAAAGGGCTTGAACAGGTCAAGATGATCAGACCTGGCTATGCCATTGAGTACGACTTTGTCGATCCCCTTGAGCTCCACCCATCCCTTGAGACAAAACGGATCAACGGCCTCTTTCTGGCCGGCCAGATCAACGGCACCTCAGGCTATGAGGAGGCCGCGGCCCAAGGCCTCATCGCCGGCATCAACGCCGTTAAAAAGATCCGGGGCGAGGCCCCATTGATTCTTGACCGGTCCCAGGCCTACACCGGCGTCCTGATCGACGACCTGGTAACCCTTGGCACCAGGGAACCCTACCGGCTCTTCACCTCCCGCGCCGAATACCGCCTCCTGCTGCGCGAAGACAACGCCGACATCCGGCTGCGCGCAATCGGCCGCGATCTCGGCCTGGTAGACGACCAGGCCTGGCAGGATTTTAAGCAAAAACAGACCGCCATCAGCCAGGCTTTTGAGCTTCTGCAGGCTACCAGGGTGCGACCGAATCCGGACCTCGACGCCAGGCTGATCGCCATGGGCAGCACCAGCCTCAAGCAGCCGACAACCCTGGCCGATCTCTTGCGCCGGCCGGAACTCACTATTGCTGATCTGAGGAGAGTGACCGGACTTGAGATTAATGTGGCTGGTGAGGTAATCGACGAAATTCAGCTCGAAATCAAATACGATGGCTATATCAAACGCCAGCGGGAGCAGGTAGAGCGTTTTAGGCGGTTTGAGGCCGTGGTGCTGCCGGCCGATATGGATTTCAAAGGCCTGGCTGGGTTGTCCAACGAAGTGGTCGAAAAGCTTACCCGCGTCCGGCCCCGCACTCTGGGCCAGGCCTCGCGGATCTCGGGGATCACCCCGGCGGCCATCTCGGTGCTGCAGGTTCATCTGAAAAAGGCTGGCAAGCTGTAATTCTTGCAGCGTTTCTATCTGTAGCAGAAAATTCACGCACGTTTCAGAGGATGCCCTGACATCCATTCGTGCAGGGCAGCATCAATCCGAGATTGCCACCCCGCGCCGGTAGCCTTGAAATATTCAACAACATCCGGGGAAAGACGAATGGCGATAGGCACCTTGGTTGTTGCGGCTTTTGGTCGGCCAGGTTTACGGACTACCTTTGCGGATGAAAAGAAGTCAGCCACCTGAGCAGGGTCGTTAGGATCATACAGGTCAGTTTCAGGATCGTACGCAATGGGGACATCAGATGCGGCATCCTGCTTTACTCTACTCCAGTCAGTCTGTGAAGTCTTTTTCAAGCCAGGCATGGTACACCTCCCTTTCATTTTTATGAGCCCTGCGAAAGCTGATTATACGCTGTTTTTCGCACGGCAGCCAGATAACCGTCAGTACTGTCAACACCTCGGAGACATAAGCAAATGTCTGGCGTCTGACTTGGCCATTACGGACACTCTCGAACTCCAGGCGATAGATATTGGACAGGACAAGCCCCGCATCGGCAAAGTCGAGCTGATGCTTTTCAAGGTTTAACCGCCGTTTTTTTTCGTCCCAAATCATAATTATTGTATATACGATAACAGTAAGAATGTCAACCCAATGATTCCGAATTAGCTTCCACTATACTGTGTTCTAAAGTTGGCAATGTGGAGTTTCAGCGGACCTTCTCAGTGCCCCAGACAATTGACGCGAACAGGGTCGATGCGAAAATGAGGGATGGCGGCCTCTATCTCCACCTGACAAAATCCGAGTCAACCAAGCCGAGACAGATCAAGTAGGGGCGAAAAATCTTTCGCCCCTACACATCAAAAGCGACAACCCGGTTGCGGCCGATCTTCTTAGCACGATAAAGCCGGTCGTCAGCCTTGCGAAGCAGCTCATCCGCAGAAATATTGTCACTTGCTTGCAGCCAGGCAACTCCCAGACTGATGGTGAGCTTGATATCTTTTTTGTCATAAAAAAAGAGTTTCCGCTCTACCGCCGCCCTCACCCGTTCGCTCACCAGAATCGCCTGCTCCCGATCAGTTTCCGGCAGCAGCATAAGAAACTCCTCTCCACCATATCGCCCCATAACATCATAAACCCTGAGCTCGTCTGAAAAGACCCGGGCCATCTCGCAGAGGACATAATCCCCGCAAAGATGCCCATGGGTGTCATTGACCTGTTTGAAATGATCGATGTCGATCATAACCAGGGCCATAGGCTGCTTCTTTCTGAGATGCCGGGCATGTTCAATCCGGAGCCGCTCCATAATACTCCGGCGGTTTGAGATCTGGGTGAGATCATCGATTAGTGTCAGTTTTTCAAGTTCATCCTTGGACTTGAGCAGCTGCTGCTGAAAGATAACCCAATCGGATATATCAAAAACCGAAACCAGAATATGCATGGTGATGCCATCCGCATCCTTTAAAGGCGAGATGATCACGGTCTGCTGCATTTCAATCAGGGGAGTGCTGTTGAGAAAAGAGCGGGCCGTCGGCAAGGGGAAGAGGTTCTGATGGATTTTCTGTGTGAAAAAGGCGGGATGACCGACCTTGAAGACATTATGAGCCTTGGCGATGAACCCTTTGCTGGAAAGCTCAGGGAAAAGATCATAGATCGGTTTGCCGACTGCATCCTGCCGGGCGATGAGACTGTGCTCGGCCATCCAACGGTTCCAGAAGAGGACATCAAGCGACTCATTAAGAACAAGGATGCCCATGCTCAAGTGATCAAGCAACTGCACAAAATCAACCATAGCGCCCCCGTCAGATAAGCTTAAAAATCGAGAAAAATTCCGATATTACCTCTTGCTGAGTGACCAATCAACCATTGACCAACGTTCTTCATGCGGCAGGCAATAAAAACATCTGCCACAGCCGCACAATTGTTTCAGAAAAAAACAGATACGCCATTGCCGCCAGGGAGAGGAACGGCCCGTAGGGAATGACCGTCCTGCCGCCTTTCTTCTGCCGGATCATGGCAGGAATTCCTACAAGTGTCCCGAGGAGTGAACTGAAAAAAATTACAAACAGCAAGGATTGCCAGCCCAGAAAAGCACCGATCATGGCCAGAAGTTTGATGTCACCGAAACCCATGCCCTCCCGCTTGGTGATGAAATAGTAGCCGCCGGCAATCAGATAAAGAACACCACCGCCACATAGCAGACCAAGCCCGGAAGCGCTCCAGGTCACCTGAGGATTTATGAAGGAGAACCCAAAGCCGAGCACAATACCGGGCAGAGTTATGCGGTCGGGGATTATCTGGAGACGGAAATCAATAAAGATGATGGCCAGCAGGGCCGCACAGAAGAGAAAATACCCCAAGAAAAGGGGCGTAAACAGAAATTTCCTGTATAAAGCAAAAGAGAGAAGCGCCATGGCAATCTCCACCAGCGGATACTGCCAGGAGATCAATTGGCGGCAGGATCGGCACTTAGCCCCCAGAATCAGAAAACTCAAGACGGGAATGTTATCAAACCAGCGAATCGGGGCTTTGCAGGCCGGGCAGTGCGACCCTGGAAAGACTATTGAAGAGCCCGGCTCAGGCAGCCGCAAGATAACAACATTAAGAAAACTGCCGACCAGGGCTCCGAGAATTGTTGCGATAACAGAAAAAAAAGTGCTCATTTATTAAATTAGTATAGAATATGTAGCTGTTTAAAGGAAAAAAAAGGTAGATTGGTTAAAGATCGTTATTTCCAAAACGACTAAGATGTTACATTACATGTTTTTTCGCTTGTTTCCGACAGGAAAAATGTTTTAAATCAATTAAAGTTGAATCGGTACAGTACCACACCCAACTATTGAGCTATCCAGTGATGCTATCCATTCAAGAATCAATTACGCGCTTAAGAGCTGAAATCATTGTCCAGGACTGGAAACTCAGTCCGCAAAGGGCTGAGATGCTCAAAGCTGCATTTGCCTGCCTGCGACAGCGTTTCAAAAACCGCAAGACCCCGCACGACATCCTGATCATGGCTGATTATGTCCTCAACCAGGGCATTAAGAACAACTATATCTTTATACCGCCGGCCATCGACTTTTTAAAGGAGGCTATGGCCCATGTCGTGTCGCTCTACGAAGACCCGCTCTTTGATCCGGATCGAGAGACAAAACTGCTGAAAACCTTTCAGATAAAGATCAAAAAGCTGTTGCCTGCCATTCAGCAACCCCTTACTCAGACGCCAAAAGCAGAGTCCGGCAAAGTAGGGCAAAACAGCGGCAATCCGACGCCCCCCAACGATCGGACTATTTATCCAGGGGGCATCCCCCCCCCGAAACCGTTACCCGTAAATCCCCTGCCGGCAGCCAAAGAGATATTCTCCCAAGAGGAACAACAGGAGATCGAGCAGGTAATGAACGCGCTGAAAAACGCCGTTTATACATCACCCGCCAACGATACTGATGCCATTCGCCGCCAACTGGAGGATCTCCTTGACACAGAAATGGCCCCGAAGGAAGCGGACAACCCGGCAGCGACAAAACCAGCGCGATCAGGAGCGCCAACTGCCAGCGACCAATCCGGAAAAGAGGCTGATAACCCGATCAGCGATTGCCCGGAAACCCCGATCCGCCTCCTCACAATCGGCAAAACAACAATCGGCATACCGGACAGCGATATTGCCTTGATATCTCCTCTCTCGAACAGCCAACGGGCCAGATACCTTAAATCAGGCAGCGTACCACTCAACGATTTCAGCCGCTTCATGAAAAACCTTGCCCGTCAGTTCAAGGGGCCCCTCTCTAAATTTAAGGAGTCAATCCTCAAGCAGATGACATTGCCGGTGATGACCCCCATGAGCATTGACCTGCCGGCTATCCCGGACGAAACCGCCACTGCTCTGATCGTGGTCGGCGATGGGCAATGGAATGGAGTCATACTTTGCGCTAAGATATCTGAGGCGGTTCCAGCGATGACCCGTTTTCAAAAGGCAAGAAATGGAGATATATCAGGTTTTGGCTACCTGAAGGATTCAACGAAGATCCCTCTGCTGAACGTAATCTCAGTGCTGCGCCGGGAAGGATTTCTGACAGTCCATTAAGAAAGTTTTTGCCATAACCACACGCAAAATCCGCCCTTGCAAAGGAGACTTAAGAAGATGCCTATTACCAATCATCGTCGCAACACCCGAGTCCGGTTCGAGACTACCGCTGATCTTTTTTTTGTCGATCAGGCCTTTGCCAATTGCGCTACCAGTGATCTCAGCATCAACGGCATCATGATCATCGGCCTCCAAGGTCGCCGACTTGACGAGGAGTGCGAACTGCGTCTCCATCTGGGCAGTGGCAAATCCGAGATAGTTCTGGCAATTAAAGGCAGGGTTTCACGAATAACCGAAGAAGGAACAGCACTCCATTTTTACGAGATAGAGCTGGACAGCTTTCAACATCTCAAGAATATTGTCTATTACAACTCTGAAAATCCGGACGATGTCAGTAAGGAACTCATTGATCACCGGTCAATAGAGGAGCTGGCCACGAGAACAACAAACTGAAACGACAAACTAATGCTTGCCATATCCTGCCAAGAGATATTAGATAGTAATATTTTTTTATAAATAAAGTTCCACCCCCCTTGCAGCACTGTTTTTTATGCCTTAACTCTTTGTAACAAAAAATGATGGAGTGCACAGCAGACATGAAAAATACTGAAAGACGTCGTGATGTGCGAGTGGTTTTCAAAACCACAACACAGTTGGAATTTCCCGACGCCATCTTCAAAGAATGCGAAACCCACGATGTCAGTGTCAACGGCGCCTTGGTCGCCGGAATCAAGGGAAGAAAACTTGGCGATAAATGTAAAGTCACCGTATTTCTGCGCGGCAAGTCAAGTGAGTTGCAACTCAAGATGCTTGGCGAAATTGTCAGACTTGAAAAAAACTGCATTGCTCTGCAATTTTACAACGTTGATAGTGACAGCTTCTCTCATCTCAAGAATATCGTCTATTACAATTTTCAACATCCCGACGAAACAGTACCGAGCAAACAATGCACCACTCCGGCTAAGCCCAAAGAAAAACCGGCGGATGAACTGCCTGATGGCGTTGAAGATCTCGATCTATATGTCAACGATGATTACGCCACTGGTCTGCCGCAATATGGCGCCAATGCCAATGAACTGGTTGAAGAAAAATAGAAACGGAACGCCATGGCCAAGACAACTTCTACCCCGCAATCACACAGAAGGGCGCGCAAAAACCCCTTCTTTGTCATCCTTGTCTTTCTGGCAATGATGCTGGCTGGAATCGCTACCGGCGAGCCTGATCGAGTCCTCGAACAGGCCATACAGATATGCCTGGGTTGTATCGGAATCGGTTGACCATGGAAGCCCTTAGAAAATGGATCCAAACCATCTTCGGTCTCCTGGTAAATGGTTATTGGGCCTTTCCCTTCACCAGAGCGATTTACCAAGGCCCACTCAAGGTAATCTGTGCGCCCGGCTTAAACTGCTACTCCTGTCCGGCCGCCACTACCTCCTGCGCAATCGGCTCCCTGCAGCACCTCCTGGCCGGCCTGCGCCTCTCTCTTGAGAGCGGCCAGTACTATTTCGGACTCTATGTTGTTGGTTGTCTCGGCGTGCTGGGCGGTCTGTTTGGACGGATGATCTGTGGCTGGCTTTGTCCGTTTGGATTCTGCCAAGAGCTTATCCACAAAACACCCTCGAAAAAATTTCACATCCCTGCCATCTTAAATTACTTGAAATACGGCATACTACTAATCATGGTTATACTCCTGCCTCTGCTGGCAGTTGATAAATTCGGAGCCGGCTCTCCGTGGTTCTGCAAATACCTCTGCCCGGCCGGCACACTGGAAGCAGGGATTCCGATGTTGATCCTACAACCGAACCTCAGGGATATCATCGGCACTCTCTTTTACAGCAAACTCTCCATCCTCATCGGCTTCACACTCTGGAGTGTCTTTGCCAGCCGACCATTCTGCCGGACAGCCTGCCCGCTTGGCGCCTTTTACGCCCTGTTCGCCAAAATCCAAGTGGTAAGACTAAAATTCCATCCGGAAAAATGCACTGCTTGTGGCGCCTGCCATTCGGTCTGCCCCATGGGGGTAAAATTCAATGAATCCCCGGAAGACAAGGAGTGCATTACCTGTCTCGCTTGCATGGACAGGGCCTGCAAGGTCGGAGCTATCAGCCTGGAAGTGGGAGGGCTGCCTCTCTGCCTGGAAAGAGGCCATGCGCGGACAAAACATGAACAGGCCCCATAGATCTGTTTATCGCCGGGCATGGCGGGAATCAAACTGCGGAGTAGATCAAGAACAAACCGGATACCACCAGCAAGCCATACATAACTCTTAGATAGGTCCCTCTATCGATTCTGGCATAACAGGCCGAACCGCCAACCACCCCGAGCAAGGCAACAGGAGCTGAAATAATATCCATCCGGAGCACCTCAACGGTGGTAAAACCGCTCAATGCATGGCTGACGACCACGACCACCCCTGAAAGAAAAAAAAAGACGGAAAGTGTTGATGTAATTGCCTCTTTATGCCAATTTGTCATAGTGGTATAGATAACAACCGGCGGCCCGCCGGCACTGATTGAGGCGCTGATAACTCCGGAGACAAAACCAGCCAGCCAGCCCCAGACTGCTTTAATCCTCATGGTCTGACCCAGCCGCCCCCTCCTTAAAAACCTGAACAGACAATAAGCGATGATCAAGCACCCCAGCACCATTTTCATAATATCCGGTGCGGCCTTTTTAAGGATATAGACTCCTATGAGCACGCCGGGCAGGGATGCCAGAAACAGAGGCAAAATCTTGCTCCAGTCAAAATGTTCCTTTAGCTTGAACGAGAGATAGATGGTGATGAATAAGCCATTCACCATGCAGAGGGGAACCGCCGTCTTTACAGGGATGATCAGGGTCAACAAAGGCATGGCGACCAGGCTTGACCCGAATCCCGAGACACCCTGGGTAAAAGCGGCAAAGAAAAAAATCAGACAGATCCATACATAGTGCTCCATACATACCCCTGAATACTCTTATCGTCCTCAACAACGAGAATTTTCAATTTATTCATAGATTACCTCAATGCCCTGTAGATATGCCGCCAGTTCACCGATCCATTGCGTAATCAGCGCATGATCGTTACTTTTTGCCGCCAGTTCTATCTGGGCGCCGATCGAACTGATCCTGTCAAAACCGTAGCTGCCGCCGGAGCCTTTCATGCTGTGGCCGATCCTCAGGACCGTCTCGAAATCATTGACCGTCAGCGCCTCCTCCAAGGAGCGGATGTCCTCCTGCCGCTGGTGTAGATACTCGGGGATAAGAGCCTGCAGCGAACTATCGATGCGGACGATCTCTCCTCCTCTGTCCGGCACCAAGCTCTCGACTATCGGTTCATCTGTTGCCCGAGCAAAACAGGCGTCTATCAGCTGCAGAAGTTTGTCGCGGTATAATGGCTTGGGGATAGTAGCACTGCATCCCGCCGCAGCACAGGCCTCTAAGTCCTCTTTGGCGGTATTGCCGGTCATCATGATAATCGGGGTAGTTGGCCGATTGTTCCGCCGCTCCCAGCCGCGGATCTCTCTGATCGCAGTACAGCCGTCTTTAATCGGCATCAGCATATCCATGATCACCAGATCAAAAGGTCGGGACTGAAACTTGTCAATGGCGACCTGACCGTTCTCGGCATACTCCACCTCATCGGCTACAATGCTTATATACAATTCAACCAGCTTAAAGCTGGTCTTGTCATCATCGACGACCAGAATGGCCAACTTCCGACCGGCAGGAAAAACCGAGGTCGGAATCAGGCCGGTGTTCTCGCCATCCAGGACCTGCCTGACCTTGCGGGTCAGGGTCACCCGGGAAATGGGCTTCTGGAGAAAGGCCGCGCCTGTTTCCAGTATACCGTTCCTGGCAATGATCTCGTCAGCATAGCCTGACATAAAAAGAACCTTGATTGCCGGCAACTCCGCCTGAATCATCTCTGCTACCTCTCTGCCGTTTTTATGCGGCATGACCACGTCAGTCAGGAGAAGATGGATGCCGCCGGACAAAGACCTGGCTATATCCAGGGCCTGTTGGCCGCCGGCCGCCTCATGGACCTGGTAGCCCATGGCCTGCAGGATGGCGGTTACCAGTTTTCGCAGGGAGTCATCATCGTCCACAACCAGGATCGTTTCATCCCCCCCCCGGATCTCTGCCTGCTGCGCTAACTGGTCGTCAGCGGTTTGTGCCTCTGCCGTTACCGGGAAATAGGTATGAAACGTTGTCCCCTTGCCTGGTTCGCTTTCCGCATAAATATAGCCGTGATGCTGCTTGACAATTCCGAATACCGTCGCCAGTCCCAGGCCGGTACCCTTGCCGCGCTCCTTGGTGGTGAAAAATGGTTCGAAGATCTTTTCACTGATCTCCGGCGTCATACCCATGCCGGTATCACTTACCGAAACCAGGATATATTCGCCCGGCGGCGGCGAGAGATTTAACCTTTTCGGAATTTCATCCAAGACAACTGTGGCTGTCTTTATGGTCAGCACTCCTCCATTCGGCATCGCATCCCGGGCATTGACCGCCAGATTCAGGATTACCTGTTCGAGTTGCGAGGCGTCGGCCATAATATTCCGCAGACCTTTTTCCGGCTGAAAGGTCACCTCGATATCTTCGCCGATCAGGCGACTAAGCATTTTCCCCATCTGGGCAACGACGTCGTTGAGGTTCAAAGCCTTCACCTCAAGGACCTGTTTGCGGCTGAAGGCCAGGATCTGTCTGGTGAGTGCCGTAGCTTTTTGGCCGGCTTCGATAACCGATGTCAGGTATTCCGGTAGACATCTGTCGCCTGGCGGGAGAGAAATAGCTATATCACTGTAACCGATAATAACCGAAAGGATATTATTGAGATCATGGGCTATGCCACCGGCAAAGCGCCCGAGAGATTCCATCTTCTGGGCCTGCTGAAGTTGGCTCTCGAGGTTATGCTGCTCGGTAACGTCCCGGTTGACCATAATCACGTTGAGAACCCCCTCGGAGCCCTGGACCGACACCGGGATCGCCCTGAGTTCCCAGGTCTTATTGTCTTCGGCAGTGAGGATATCCAGGGCAGGTTCGCCGCTCTGCAAACTCCTCTCGACCGGACAGGGAACACAGGGCGCTGACCGGCCGAAATAGGCTTGAAAACAGTACGATCCGATTACTTCGCCGTCGTCGGTACTCATCCGGTCGGCGGCAGCCTTATTAGCCCAGAGGATCCGACGGTCGGCAGAGAGCAGAATAATACTGTCCGGCATGGCGTCAAGCAGGGCGTGAAACTGCCGGGAGATCTCCCGGAACTTGCTTTCACTTTGCTGCAACTCATCCTGCTGGCTTTGCAGCTGATCATTACGCGTTTGAACCTGTTCCAGCATAACGTTAAAAGCGTCGATCATCACACCGATCTCGTCGTTGCTGCTTTTCTGGACCCGCATAGTGTAATTCATACTACCGGCAATGGAGCTCATGGTGGCGGCCAGATCGAGAATCGGGGCTGTAATGATCCGTTGGAACCTGCTTGCCAAGGCATAGGCCAACACAATTGCACTGACAATAACCAAGGCGATCGTAAAAATAAAGCCGAATAATTTGGTGGCGAACTTGCTGAGATCGGCATAGATAATAACCCAGCCCTTCAGCTCGTTATCGAGCATAACCGGACGGATAACCTTGATATCAAAGTCTAGATCCCAGCGATTTTCCGCTGCTGCCATGAGCAGATCAAACGACTTTTGACTCATTGCGACCTGGCCATCGCTATCCTCATACAGGATATAGGTGTTTATTACCGACGGTGAAGCGTGCAATTCGGCCACAACCTGCAGCTTTCTATTAATGATCAGGGCTGAGAAGATCTCTTTTCGAACGCTTAGACTAGCCATAGTCTCTTCAGCAGCTTTCCGGTCATAGAACAGCAAGGCGGCCGCAACATTCTGAGCGATGATGTCACCAAGGGAGATGAGATCATCCTTTTCCGCCTGCCGTGAGATAATCGCCTCGTTAATGCTGAGCAGAATAGTCGTAATCGTCAAAACGATGCTGATTGTCAGCATGAGCACAACCAGCAGCTTGCGCCGGATCGAAACGTTTCTTATCTTCGTGATCAGCAGATCAATCATGGCGGCCGCCCTTATTCCCGAGCCTGAGAAGATGAGAGCTGATCGTCAGACCCGCCTGTTCAGCTGCAGAGTTGTTGATCTCAAATTGAATCCTGCCTTCGTCGGTAAACAGACCGATCATGCCGCCGGCCTGCACGAAATCCACCATATCACTGATGGTAAGTATCGGTCTCCTGTCAACCTGTTTAATGATCTGTTCAACCTGCCGGTTTATCGACTGACTGATGAAGAGAACCTGGCAATGATCAACTGCGCTCGGCTTGTCGATCAGAACCACCGACACTTTGCGCATTTTTATGGTCTTGCCATGGATGGTTTCAAGCGCCCGGCCAAATGGGTTATCGCCGAGGATGCAGACGTTAAAAGGTTCAGAACTGCTGGTCCAGGTGTCGGGAGGCCAATCAACGAACTGGGCGAAGTTGTAAAGATAGGCTGCTTTAACGGCATTTTCGGTCGGTTCAGCAGCAATTGCCCAGACCGGGACAATGCTGAAAGCGATTATCATTCCAACAAAAATGAGGGGGGAAATCCGGGTTATTATTGACTTGCAATGCATAGGCATTAATACCGATAGGCCAGCTTGATCCGGAATAGTCTGCCGTCCTGCTCGATCATATTCTGGGTGTGCTCAATCCCCCCCGGGTCCGTGTAGGTTTTGTCAAAAAGGTTATAGATGCTGCCGGAGAGTTCAAGCCCTTTAAGCAGCTCCTGGCTGAAGATAGTCAGGTTGGTGATGATATAGCTTGAGACCGCCTGACCGTTCTGCATTTTCCGACTGCTGGTATACTGGGTCTCAACGCCGATAAATACCTGGTCTGCCAAAACCGGGATGGAGAGATTGCATTTTACCATGTGCCTCGGCGAATTAACGATCTCTTCGTTGGTAGTGTTATCACGCGTCCTGGTATATGTATAGCTGATCTTGCCGCTCAATCCGGCCATGAGCCGGCGTTCGACCTGAGCCTCAAGGCCTTTTGCCGTAATGCTATCGAGATTCTGATAGACGAGAAAATCATTGGTTGGATCCGTCTCCTGCCTGATCATTTCAGTAAGTTTGTTCTCGAAGATGGTGGGTCCGGCCAATATTTTTGTCGATCTGTGCCTCAACTCCCAACCAACGAGCCCTGCCGATATCTTTATTGATAATCGTCGTAACTGAACCATCTTCCCGCCATGGTGTATCACTGTGATACCAGTACCAGTCATAATAAAAACGCTCCCGGGTCTGCAAGGCATCGGCAAAAGAGTGTTTATACTCCAGATCGATATAGCTGCGGCCTTCAAAATCCTCATAAATGGGATCATTGAACACTGCCCCATAAGAGGCGGTTGGGACCTGCTTACTCCGCACGGAATAGGCCCCTTCCAGAGTAAAATCACCAGCGATCAACCGTGAAAAGAGCCTGTGGCTCCCGTCTTTGTCAAGATTATCAGCCATACCGTTGTTGCTGGAAGGATCATCGAACTCCTTGAAATAGAGGGTGTTGTTTCCCTGGCTGTCCATTGCCGAGCCCGAGATCAGCATTTCTAAACCGTTCTCGAACTTGGCTCCATAGCTCAAGCGGCCGCCATAGGTATCCAGACTCCCGGCATCAGCGGCGAGTTCAACCCCTGCCATCTCCCTGCCATTTCTGGTGATTACGTTGATCACTGCAAAAAAAGCGTTGTCCCCGTAGAGTGATGAACCTGGCCCGCGGATAATCTCGACCCGGGCAATCAGGTCGACATCAAGCGGGAAGGCATTGCCGAGCATGGCGGAATCATACACATTTTCATTAATTCTATGCCCGTTGACCAGTAACAGAACATGGCTGTTCCAGTCGCCAATGCTGCCGACTCCACGCACCCCGAGATAGGAATAGACCCGGTCGTAGGATACTGAAAACCCCCTGATACTGCGCATAACATCAGCTAGGCTTCGATAACCATAGTGTTTTATCTCATCAGCGGTGATCACAGTAACCGAAGAGGGCGCTTCCGCGGCTGTCTGCTCGTACTTAGAAGCGCTGACCACCCGGATACTCATCAACTCCTCAATACTCAACGAGGTCAGATCAAGCTCGGCCAACTGTTCTGCAGCGCCGGCCGGGGCCGTGCCGACCAGACAGAAAACTGCCAGCCAGATTCCTGTAACCTGGAGTTGCCTGTTTATGTGCAGGATGAATCGATGCATGGCCCCTCTTACTGCTCAATGTGCCGGAGATGAATTCACCGATAACTCCAATTCACAACGGTTGCCCAACTTAATGAAATTTCCACCCAAAACTAAAATTCCAGCCCTTTCATATAGGTTCTATGAGATTCGCAAATGGCTGTCAATTGGAAAATCACATCATCTGCTTTGGCTCAGCAGGCATTACGAAAAGGATAGACGAAAAGATCTCGCCTTTATCGAACAATTAGATGAGCTCAAAGATTATTATAATTCAATACCCTTGCGGGCTTTAAAGCCTTGCTGATAAGGGTGGCTAATCTCGACCATCTCGGTGACTAGGTCAGCCGCAGCGATAAGTTTTTGCGAAGCCCCGCGTCCGGTGACCACTATATGCAGACGCTCCGGCCTGGTTTGCAGGAACTCGATGATCTCTGTCTCCGGTAACAGGTTATGAATCGGCAGGTAGGTGAGTTCGTCAAGAATCACCATGTCGAAGGCGTCGCTCTGAATTTTTTCCCTGGCAAGCCTCCACCCCTTACTGGCAGCCTCCTGCAGCTCTTTTCCATCTCCAGCCTGCCAGGTAAAACCGCTGCCCATGACATGGAGTTCGATCTGATCGGCTAATGCGCCAAGCATCTTTGCCTCCCCGGTAGCGTCATTCGCTTTGATAAACTGGATGATGCAGACCTTTAAGCCGTGGCCGGCAGCCCGCAAGGCCTGCCCTAAGGCCGCGCAGGTTTTGCCTTTTCCGTTGCCGGTGTATATAATCAGGTATCCTTTGTTTCTCATCAGCCGACGCTCCTCGCATGGCAAAAAATGGTCCCCCAAAAAAGTTATGTCAGCACTCGCTGTTTTGGCTATTTTTTACCCTTTTTCTGTTTAATTTGGTACGAATATGTAAGATGATTTTACAAGTAGAGTGGCACCTACTCTATTTCAGCGAATAATGACAGGAGGATGTGAGCCATTTTAAATAAACACACCCTGATATTTTACGCAATGGTTGCAGCATTGATAGTTGCGGTGTATCAGCAGCATTTCGACTTTATTGAAAAATTTGCGCTGGGCTTTGAGGATTTGAAATTCAGCACCCGGCGCTCGCTTGATTTAGAACCGGAAGGCAGTAAAGATGTGGTCATTGTCGCGGTAGATGAACGCTCGGTTAAAAAAATGGGCCGGTTCCCCTGGCATCGCAAGGTGATCGGCGACCTGTTAGCCAAGCTTAACCAGGCGGAGCTGGTCGGCCTGGACGTCATCTTCGCCGACCCGACTGATACGGAGCAGGACACCTATCTGGCCGACGTTCTGGCCGCCAACAACAATGTCGTAGCCGGCTTTTTCTTCCGGACCGAGGCCAGTGAAGTAACAACGCCTGAACATCTAGAATCCCTGCAGAAATGTTCCTATAACGATGTCGATGTCCAGGACAAGGTGGTTGGGGTGGACCATTTCCCTTATGCTGAAGTGAATATCACGCCAATCGCCGCTGCTGCTGTTTCGTGTGCATTTTTCAACAATGAGCCCGATGCTGATGGCATGTACCGCCGCTACCCCCTGACCTATATCCATGAAGGCTACTTTTTCCCTTCATTAGCCGTTCAACTGATACGCTGGCATCTTAACAAAGAGGCTAAGCTGATTCTGGATGGCAACGGGGTTAAGTCGTTTAAACTCGGCGGCATCGTCCTCAAAGATCAGAATCGATTTCTTTTCAATTATCCCCGCCAGCGCAAAGAAGTATTTATTCCAGCCGTTGATGTCTATTCAGGAAAGATTGACCCGGCTTTCTTCCGCGGCAAGATCGTTCTGGTCGGGCTGACCGAGATGGGACTTTTCGATCTGCGGCCAACGCCGATCAATCGGATGGCTCCAGGGGTGTGGCTGCACTACGCGGCACTGTCGAACCTGCTCAACAACGACATGTTGCGACCGTCCAAAGGGCTTGATATCAGCCTGATTGTTCTCTCTCTGCTGCTGGTTGCCCTGATCAGTCTTATCCGCGCTTTATGGCTTCGTCTGGCTCTTTATTGCGGGGTGATTTGCGCTGTGATTATTGCAAGTTACACCCTGTTTATAATCGGCAATGTCTGGCTGCGGGAATTTTATACCTGTGTCGGCTGTATACTCCTTATTACTGTTCTTGAGGTTAAAGCTTTCATAAAAACCGAACTGCGGGCCACGGAGCTTAAACGGGCATTCTCTTCCTATGTGTCGCCGGAGGTGGTAAGCGAAATCATGAAGAATCCGGATCGTCTGGAACTGGGCGGCAGCGAACGGGAAATATCCGTACTCTTTTCAGATATCCGTGGTTTTACCGACATATCCGAAAAGATGACCCCCAAAGAACTGGTCGCGCTGCTCAACCAGATCCATGGCCCCTTAACCCAGGTGATCATGAAGAACCGTGGCTTGCTGGACAAGTATATCGGCGATGCCATGATGGCCCTGTTTAACGCCCCCCTTGATGTTGACCGGCATGCCGACCTGGCAGTGCAATCCGCCCTGGAGATGGTTAAGGTTTTGGCAGAAATAAATGAGAAAGTGCAAACGCAGGGAGGTCAGGAGATCAATATCGGCATCGGCATCAATACCGGGCCCTGTGTTGTCGGCAATATCGGTTCAGATGTCCGGCTTGAGTATACTGCTATCGGCGATGCGGTCAATCTCGCCTCCCGGTTGGAAGGGTTGTGCAAAATCTATGGCGCCAGGATTATCATCAGTGACAGCACCTGCACTAAACTCACTGCTGATTTTCTGCTGCGGCAGCTTGACCTGGTCCGGGTGAAAGGCCGCAAGCAACCGGTTGCCATCTTTGAGGTTCTGGAAGATACCCAGTCAAACAGAGCAGTTAAAGCCCAATTCGCCACGGGGCTGGCTCGATATTTTGCCTCTGACTTTTCAGCTGCGGCTCTGCTGTTTACCGAGTTGGCAAAGCAAACCGCTGATCCGGTTGCGACCATCTTTGCCCGGCGTTGCGAACACTTTATTAAAGCCCCGCCCCCGCCGGAGTGGGACGGCGTGTATACCTTGACCTCAAAGTAGGGGCGAACCTCGTGTTCGCCCTAATCCACGCCAGAGGGCGAACACGAGGTTCGCCCCTACATCAGAATGTATCCAACATCATAAAGGAGTCGTCAATCAGCGGCGGAATCTCGGCGTCCTTTACTTCGTTATCATCAATGTTTACTGCTGAACCTGATTTCATTATAAATTCACGAACATATTCGACATTACCCTGAACCATCTGGCGTTTTGAATCTTCAAAATCCTTTTTCATCTGGTCGCGGGTCTTCTCAAACTCCTCCTGCATTTTTTTGCGCATGGCCTCAAACTCATCCTGAAGGGCCTGATGAAAGCGCTTGAAATCGCCTTTCTGCGAGGCGATTTCCAACTCACCCTCTTTAAGGTAGATCGATACTTTCTTGTCGGTATTGCTGACCGCAAAGCGGGTACCCCGCACCCCCATGGTCACGGTGTCGGTTGTGACCTGCAGCCCTTTGGCCTGGCCGCGTTTTTTTATCTCAAACAGGACCTTGCCGCTATCAACGTTGGAATGGTCAATAGCCTTGATAAAAAGAGTCGAATCATCCAGGAGTACAACCTTGCTGCCGTCCTGGAACTTGATAAAGGCATTGCTGTTTTTCCGGGTCTGAACTCGATCGCCAATC
>Ga0208863_1000980_pt1 | contig 20999 bp, 9 predicted proteins | sample RifOxyD3_FD_184040 | JGI IMG/M metagenome (GOLD analysis project Ga0208863, IMG submission 184040) | Soil microbial communities from Rifle, Colorado - Rifle Oxygen_injection D3 (SPAdes) | ecosystem: Environmental > Terrestrial > Deep subsurface > Rock core/Sediment | place: Rifle, Colorado...
CTCGGTCTTCCATCAGCACAGAGTGCTTGTAACGTCCTGGTTGGCTCAAGCTCTATTCTCCGGCAATCCGACAATTATATATCTACCCATTTCCCAAACACTACCCAGGTGGCTGTGCAGGATCTGGCAGGTTATCTCAACAACTTCCAGGATCAGGATCGCACTGATTTTTGCGTGATTGAGGCTGAGGAGTTCCTGATTGCCCATGGCTTGATCATTAAAGAACGCGAAGTGGCTCCGTACAACCGAAGTCGTTTCGCAGTAATCGGCCGCGTCCTCCCTGAGCCATCCGGCTACGATGCCACCATCCTGCAAACCACGCCTTTAAAAGACCGGGTTGGTCTGCTTTTTGATATCCTGGCCGAATTTTCAAGGCGTGGCATCAATCTTCTCGACATGCGCACTGACACGGATATTAAATCACAAAAACTGCAGTTTTTTTTCGAAACCGAAGGACATATCAATGATAGATCCCTGGCCGAAGCCCTGGACCGGATTGCCAATCAGGTTATCCAGGAACCAGCTTCGATCCGGGTTTTAGGCAGTTTTCCGCGAATCGATATGCGCGCCAAACGGATTAAAAATATCGGCTTTATCGGTACAGGCGATATGAGTAGATGGTTTGCCAGTCGGCTTGAAAACGAGAGCTATAAAATCATGCTTACCGGCCGGACCAGCGTTATCAAACCAGAAGAGATGATACCGCAAGTCGATATGGTCATTATCTGCGTCCCGATCAGCGCCACTCCGGAGACTATTGCCCGGTACGGCGCTCTGCTTAAGGACGGTCAGGCCTTGGTACTGCTGGCAGGCGAGGCAGAGATTGCGGTTCAAGCCGCTCTCAGGCATACCAGACCTGGGGTTGAGATAATGCTTGTTCATAATCTCTGGGGACCCAAAGCTGCGACCATGAAGGATAAAAATGCCTCGATTGTGCGCACTCTCCGGAGCGGCTCTCTCTGCAGTGAGTTCGAATCATTTCTTTACAAACATGGCGCCATTATCAGCCAGGACTCCCCGGAACGTCATGATCTGCTGATGGCCGTCGGCCAGAAACTGCCAACCACTATCTCACTGGCCTTGGCCATGACCATGCGAACCAATAACATTGCGCCAGCTGATATCGACACCCACTCCACCCTGACTTCACTCTATGGTATACTGGCAATGGCCAGAGTCCATTCGCAGAACCCCAGGACCTATGCGGAGATCCTGGCAGCCCCAAGCGCCGGCAACAAAATTATCCGTGATTTCAGCGCTCACCTTATCCAGGTTCTTGAACTTTCCGAAGCAAGCAACATCTCTGGGATAAATCTGCTCATTGAACAGGGTCGAGAGTTTCTCACCGAGGAGTTTCTCAGGTCCCGGACGATCCAAACCCTGGCTGTTGACGAAACCTTGAATCGCTTCATTAGATCTTGATCAACTATTTTTTTATATTTTTAAGGAATACTACTTAATGTCCCAACTGCTTGCATATGCGACTCCCCCATTGCTAGGCGCCTTTATCGGCTACATTACAAACCATATTGCAATCCGCATGCTGTTCAGACCTCTCAACCCCGTCCATATCATGGGTTTCCGTCTGCCTCTGACCCCAGGTGTCATCCCGCGCAAGCGCCACGAACTGGCAAAAAATATCGGCGAAATGGTTGGCGATCACCTGTTAACCGGCCCTGATCTCCGCAAAGCACTTGCCGAAGAGAGCTTCCGTCAGGATCTGAAACGAACTACTGACAGTCGGATCAGCCACCTCTTGAACCTGCAGCTTGGTCCGATCACCTCCCTGGTGCCTGAACGCTACCGATCATACTTTAAAGCCGGTGTTAAAATTATGCGCTGGCGCTTTCTCAAGCATCTGCATAACCATATTGACAGCGAAGCATTTGCTCAGGGACTTGGCAATAACATCGCTGAGCGAGTCGATATTTTTTTGGCCAGGAACCTCGACGACCTTTTCTCCTCTGATTCCCGCAACCACTGTTTTACGGCAATAGAGGCCGCCACCTTTAACCTGCTCGCCGGCAAGGAGGTAGATCAATGGGTTCACTCGGAACTGGGGAAGAGTATCGACCGCTGGCTGGCTGATAACAAATCGCTAAATGAACTGCTGCCGCAGGAGATCAAAAAGGTCATATTTCTGCAATTCGAAGCCTTGCTGCCTGAACTTCTTCTCCACTTCTCAGGACTCATCAAGGAACCCTCGCTGCAAAAAAAAATTGCTGCACGGCTCAGCACTATGGCCAAAAATCTGACATCTTCGCTTGGTCCGCTTGACGCTCTTGCCGGAGCATTCATCAACCCTGAAACCCTAGAGAGAAAAATTGGCGAATATCTGACTGAAAAAGGGGAGGACCTTGCAGGAGTAATTACCGACGAAGATGTGCAAGCGCGGATATTGATCATCTGCCGCGCCAAGGCTGAACAGTTCCTGAGTACGCCTGTTGCAACGATCCTGCATGACGTCAAACCGGAAACGATTGCTGCTGTAAAACAATGGCTGGGCGACCAGGTAGTAACTATCCTTAAGAATCCCCGCACCGCAGCCGCGCTAACCGGCCTGTTCAGGGAAACTATGGAGCGCCATACCGAGCATCCTCTTAAAGAATTCCTTACTAACCTGTTTGGCTCCAGACGCATTCTGGCTGCCAAACAGCGAACCGTGGAAGAGATTCTGAGCATTATCCGCTCACCCCAGGTAAAAAGGGTTATTGATCGATTAATCACAGAACTGGTTGAAGAAAAAATCCTGAGCCAGCCGATCGGCACGCTTGCCGACCTGCTGCCCAGAGAGGTCCGGAACAGCATCGGAGACTATGTGTTGCAGGTTATGAGCGATATCATTGTCCGGGAGGTTCCGACTGTGCTCGATTCCTTGAACATCCGACAGGTGGTGGCCCGCAAGGTTGATTCGTTAAACCTTGTGCGCCTGGAAGAGCTGCTTATGGGCATCATGCAGGACCAATTCAAATATATAAACCTGTTCGGCGGCCTGCTGGGTTTTCTGATCGGCTTGCTCAATCTGTTTTTTATCAGAATCAACTAAAAAACTTGTAAAATCATGTTGTTATCCGAAATCCAGCTTCTTATCTGGATTCCAGCTAGAACAATACAGGTATGACGACAAAGATAAATAGTACTTTTGGAAATAGGGGACAACTTATTTCATGTTGTGCCCGCTCTCCAGCAGACCTATACCTTCTTGGTGGTCGATGCCTTGGACAGTGGCAAAGGTTATAATTTCGGCCAATGTTGCATTATATCCCCTTCAGTTTCAGCAACTCATCATCAAAGCCATATCGGACTACCTCAATTTGGTCGGTATGCTGGGAGATGAAATCGCCAGTCATCACCGGAAGCTGAAACGGAAAAGATGCCGGGTTGTTCAGCAGTAGAAGCAGCGTCCCTTTACCTTCTGGGAGGGCATGCAGTGCTGCCGCGACCAATAATATGGCCAGATCATGGTCTGACACAGCAACCGGCGTTACTTTTTCATAACAGCCCAGCGCTTGAGAATCCTTAAGGACGCCCCAAGCCACAAAGGAGCGGATAACATATCGCGCCCTTCTACTGATTGTCTGCCGATCACCGAATTTTTCCTTGAGACGCAGAACAATTTGAGCCTGTGTAACCTGATCCTGAAGATTTAACAAACGACCGATACATGATGCGACGTTAAACCAAAAAGGATATGCAGCACAGAGGAGTGCCCAGTGAATAGCTGTGCGATTGGAGGGAGCATTGTTCAGCAATTTATGTGCAGTATCTCTTAAAGGTATCAATTCCTTTTCTGGTTCAATCCACGTTTTGATCAGCGCGTTGGCAATATAAGTTTTGGTTTGGGCGGTTGGTGGTGAGACAAAGCCGTTTGCATTGTCAAGATACGAATAAAACTCTTGGCGAGCCGGACCTTTGGTGTAACCAGCTGCATAAACTGCCGCAGCATGCTCAAACCACTCCACATGCAATTCTCTCTGTATACCTACTTTTTCATGTCGCTTACCCATCACCGTGTCCTCTTCTCAAACTTCACCAAAGGCACGATGACTTCCTCAATAGCAATGCCTCCATGTCCGACGATTGATTCGCCAGATAAAATAAACGCATCATTACCACCGGCAACAAGTGGGAAATAGCCCTCGGGCAGACCGACAGGGTTCCATTCGTGAGCAAAAGTAAATTTGTTGGCTACCGAAGACCGCAGCTCCGGTGTCGGATAGACCCGAACTCGTTCGCCGCGAGTTTCGGCAATTACTCCTTCAGATGGTCGGCCTTGGCCACAGCACTCTATATTGCCGTGATCGGATGTCAGCCAGACCACATAACCGTGCCCCAGCAGATAGTCGATCAACGATCCGAGAAAGCCTCCCTGGCACCACTGTTTTATCTGATTGTGCATTCCAGCCGCGCCAAGCTGCATGCCGTGCATAATCTTATCAATCTTATCCACGATCAACCCCACCACTCTGGTATTATTGGGATTCATTGTTTCTTCCAATATGCTAACCACGTCGCCATCACCCAGTCCTCTCTGATAAGCAATATCGAGACGGGAAAGTCCGGCGCCTTCCCAGAACTGCTTCCAGAGATTTCCTTCGTTGTTGGTCGAATTGATCGACGCAGGAAAATAGAGAGGTGGCTTTCCGGAGAAAATCGACTGCCGGGATACAGATGTCAGTGTTGGAATCCAAGCGAAGGTGGCAGACTCCCGTATAATAAGGCTGCTATCTTGCTCCTGAAGGATCTGACGAATGGTGACCCACTGATCCAATGCCAGTCCATCGACCACCAGGAGAGCAACGCGGCTGCCCCTGGCATCCTCCATATCGCGCGCCATGCGTCGTGGAACGTGATGCAGCATTGCTGGATTGGTCGGTGGCAGGTTAATCAAGCTGGCATAATGGGCGTTTAACCACTTGGCAAATAGAATGTTGATTTTCGATTGGAGATTTTTGAATTGGTTGAGACTATCTTGATTTTCCTGACTCGGTCCTAATCCCTCGCCACTCGTTCTTGTCATGGCAGACAACTCGGCCCATTTCAGGGCAAAAGTTGTCCAATCTGAATATCGGGATTCTGTGGTAGGCAGACCCTTTTCGACAAGATCGAAAAGACGAACAATACGCACTTTGTCTTCATTCGCCCCTGCTTCGATGATACCGCTGCGAATCCAAGAACCTCTATCAATGGCAATATCCGGTTGTTGGACAGGGGTAAGTTGCCCTTCAACAAAGAGATTATCGATATAGACCCTGATGTCGTGATGATCAAATGGCAGAACGTCCGGTCCCGGATAAAAAAAGTGCGTGGTGCGTGGTGCGTGGTGCATAGTGCGATTCATCTTCTCGAACCGTATTTTCCGCACTTCGCAGTTCGTACTTCGCACTCAAGAATACCGGCCAACGTTCCTGAAGAAATGAAAAAAAAGATTTATCATCCGGGACAATCTCAGCCAGCGGCCAGGCATGAAAAATAGGGACGAGAGATGAGGGGCGAGGGGCAAGTTTAAGGACTTCGATTAGCCTGTTGGACAAGATTTCGGGGATTCGTGTTTTATTGTAGTGTAGGCGGAGCAAGGCTCTCAAAAGTTCCACTTCATTTACAATCAGTTCAGCCGCGATACCGAATACATGCCGTAAGATAAAATCTTTGCTCGCATTGTCCCCCATGCGGTCAGGTGATGACTTCTTCTGCGCATCATAGAGGGCATCCAACAGGCTACGGTCAAGTTTCTCGATAACAGGATAACTGAAGGCTGGAAAAAGCCCACCAAGATTGAAGGACAACTTTCTTCCCGCCTGAAGCAGGTCATACGGTAGAGATTCCAGATCACTATCCTGCAAGCGAAGGATAACCACCAGATCAGTATGCTCACCCCGATCCCAGAACGAACGGTATTTCGATTCATAAGCATAGCGGAACTCAATCGGATCGTTGAATTCGATCAGCTCAAACCCACGTTGGCGCAGCTCAAGCGCCAGCTTCTCTTCGGTCAGCAGGCTATCCGGGTCGGCTACCAGAGTTAGCTTGCTGACGCTCGGCACAAAGTCATTCAGGATGGCGTCTCGCCAGCTGCTCATTGTGCGCCTCCCGGAATTATGCGCATCAATACCAGTGGCCTGATTTCCGGGATTATCTGTCTTGCTGATCCCAGTTCATTACGCCAGTCGGCTTCTTCGGCATCACACCGTGCCAGTCGGTATTGCCGAACCTCGGGAAGGCCCACTCGTTCGATAGCTTTGCGCCTGGAGGCAAAGGCCACTGCTCCGCGTTCCTCCTCCCGGACAATCGAAGATCTATGTGCCTGTTGCAGAGTGTCAAACAACTCCTGGCCGGCCTGTTCGGCGGTTTCCAGTAGACGTTCAAAGGCTGCTTCTGACTCATCATGCCCCATGGTGTCCAGCACCTGCGGTGCCGTTGTCTGCAGCGCTTCCCAAATATGACGAGCGGTAGGCAAAAACAGTTTACCTTCCTCGCTCAGAAAAACACTGACATAACCGCGTCGAACCATGGGAATCTGGAGAGACAAGCTTTTTTGCAAGGTGCCGGCCTGCAAACGAATTTCAAAAAGCCCCCATAAGCCGGTAATGGCAGCAGGCAATCCACTCAAAACCACGCAAGGTAATGGCTGGCCGGCAGTAATCTGGGGCAGATTAAGCGCCAGTCCTCGGACCCGGTTGTTCTCCAGATTAAGCAGCATTGCGTCTGACAGTCGCTCTGCCTCTCGGTAGTTGAACACGCATTTGCGCTGTTCCATACCATCCGGCCAGTTCAATTCCCACCAGGAGCGTTTCCGCATAGCAGTACCGCCATGAGAGTTGATATAAGCCACCGTCATTCGTTCAACCCAGTGCGGCAAAGGATGAGAACGCAAGCGTTCGGCCGTCTGCACATCCGGCTCATCCGAGATCCCATAAATAGCCGATGATTCTCGCACCTCGCGGATCTCATCTCGAATCCTGGCTACGGTCTGATTTACAGAAGCTTCAATGCCATCAGGATTGAGGAAGGCCGAGGCGAAAACCTCCTCGAACAGCTCACCGGCTTGGGCAGAGTCAAGCACATCGCCTGTTTTATCAATGCCAAACTCGTGAAAAATGATTGAAAGCTTTTCTTCCAGTACTTCCCGGACACGAAACTCAACCGAGTCCTCAAAAACAAAATTAATGGCCCGCACTATCTTGGGCTGGCCGATACGATCTACGCGACCGATCCGCTGTTCAATGCGCATCGGGTTCCAAGGGAGGTCGTAGTTAATGATGACATGGCAGAATTGCAGATTAAGACCTTCACCGCCAGCATCGGTTGAAACCAGAACCCTGGCCAGCCCGCGAAAGGAATCCTGTGCCTGCTGACGTTCTTCCATATCCATGGAGCCGTTGAGAGTGACCACCGAGATGCCCCGCGCCTCCAGAAATTCCTTCAACATCATCTGGGTGGGCACGAACTCTGTGAAAATCAGTACCTTAAGATCAGGCTCGTTCTCGTCAGCCTGGAGTTGATATATCTTTTCAATCAATGCTTCAGCTTTGGCATCCGGACCTGCCTGTTCGCATTTGCGGGCAGCTTCCAATAAGAATTCAACCTCGGATGTCTCATTTTTGAGGGCCTCCAAGTGCACAGCTAACTCAAGCTGTTCTTGGCCATCCAAATCTTCCCAATCCTCGGTTGAAAGGGACGAGGAGTCAGGGGCGAGGGGCGAGTTCAAATCTTCACTGCTCGCCCCTAACCCCTCGCCTCTCGCCCCTAAAACTTCAAGCCTTCGTTCCAGGGTGGTACTGATTGCCCGAGTGCTGGAGACAACCAATCGCTGCATTAAAATCATCAGAAAACCGATGTGACGCTTTTTCTCCTTCAATGCCTGGTTGTAGCCTTCACGCACATAGTCGGTCACTGCTTCATACAAAAGCCGTTGCAGATTATGGCGGGATTCCCATTGAACAGGAAGCATCTGGGTGCGACGAGGCTTAAAAAGTGGCTTGCCGTCGCCATCAATGGCCTTACGTTTTTCGGTACGGATTACAAAAGGTGACACCCGGTCGCGCGTAACACTTTCCAAATCCGGAAAGGAATCGGCATCCAGCAGGTTTATCAAGCGGTGAAAGGCATCGGTCTTGCCTTGGTGCGGAGTTGCTGAAAGCAATAGCACATAGGGCGCGGCCTCTGCCAGACCCCGGCCAAGCTTATAACGGGCCACCTGATCTGTGCTGCCACCCAAGCGATGAGCCTCATCTACGACAACCAGATCCCAGCCTGCGGTGACCAGATCCTCAAACCGGCTGCGGTTGTATTCCGCCACCCGTTCTGCTGACCAGCCGCGTCGTTTGTCCATGGGTTTTACTGAATCGAGCGAGACGATAACTTGGTCGAACATCGACCAATGGTTCAAAGTTCCATGTTCAAAGTTAAAAGTTGAGCTTTCAAACCTTGAACTTTCAAACTTTGAACTTTGAACCGGCATCAGCCGTTTTAGTGTGCAGATGTCGTCGCCCAAAACAAGTTGAAACTGTTCATTGAAGTGGGTATGCATTTCCGCTACCCACTGGGTAGCCAATCCCTTGGGAGCCACCACTAATGTGCGTCGGACCAGACCACGCAGCTTGAGTTCCCGCATGATCAAACCGGCTTCGATAGTTTTTCCAAGGCCAACTTCATCGGCCAGCAGATAACGGATTCGATCACCGGAGATAGCGCGGGACAAGGCATTAATCTGATGCGGCAGCGGGATGACGTTCGACTCCATGGGAGCCAGGAGAACATGACCTTCAGACGCGCTGGCGCTGCCTTCCAGCACTTCAGCTATTTTTGCAGCCGCTGCGATATAACCGATACGATGGGCTTCGACATCGGGCTGCAGGGAGGAGTTCAGCGGACGCAATGCGGAGCGAGGTACTCGCACCACAGCATCCTGGTTCGGCAACCATACACGGCAAATCGTCTGCCCCCACAAAGTCTGTTCTTCAATGACCTTGCAGGCGCAATTATGGATAGAAGAATAGAGCCACTGCTTATGCCCGAAGTCTCCCATATTATTTTTTTCGCCGGAAAATAGCCTTGAACAAATTTCCATCCTTATCATCGATAAAATCAATTGCAGGAAAAGCCTCTAAAGCTCGCATAATTCCAGAGCCATAACCGCGATAAGGTAAAATTTGATTCGCAAAAGATGCCAACACAGGATTGCGAGCATTGGAATTACCTGCTTTTATATTTTCGATCGTCAAGTTGTTTGGCAGGTGTCCGGGACTGATTATTTCCACTCGGTCATCCAAAACAAAAACCCGAATTGGGGCTGAAATAAAATAATCACGATGAACTAATGCGTTTACAATAATCTCCTCCAAAGCAATTCTTGGAATTTCAGGACTTCCAACACTATTTACCGTTTGATCACCCTGGATATAACGAATATTCGCATAAACAAAGCTTATCGTTTGCTGAAACACATCTGCTATTTTTCCTGTAACATCACGACTATCTGAATATGATTCAACAGCGATACTTGTCCCTGGGAAACATCCTGCTTTTACCATAAAAGCTGGTAAACGAATGGAAGGTTGTTTTGCAAACAATAAGGCCCCTGTCAAATTCAAAACACCATTATTACCTAAATTCAGGTTCTGAATAATTTGTTCCAGAGGCAATTGCTGTTTTTCAAGTGATTCTCCATACCGCTTTTGGAAAAACGCACGGAAATAATCCATGTCTATATCTGCAATTGTTAGCCCGTTTGCGGGAGATTCATCGGCATGTACCAAGCCTGATGTCTGAAACAATCGTTGAATTTCCTCTCGTGAGGTTGCTCTGCGCTTGTCGGAACCGCTTTTAACCCAAAACACGCCATTCTTATCCTGATATGGCTTATTGATTCCAGATGGCACATCAATAATGAGTACCAGCCCATTTTCCGTCATCAGATTCTGGGTAGTTGGGTTGATTGCGGGTCGCACGTGCTCACTGGCGACATTGGATATCATATTGTTCAATCTCTTGATATCTTCTGCCGTCAAACCTGAAATAACTCCTTTGTCCTTAACGCCAATAAAAATCTGCCCTCCCTTACCGTTGCTGAAAGCCACCATTTCTGCACTCAATGATTCGTCATTATTTATATTTTTCTTGAATTGGTGCTGACTATCTTCGCCTTGCGCAAGGATAGTTAAAAGTTCTAAGGTTTCCATATCTGATAGATCTCCTTTCGGCGGTTGAAGGCTTCTCTGCCGCCTTCCATGATTTCTACAATCGTTTTTTGTTGTGCTTGATCGTCAATCCCACCGCTACGAACTGCTATAGAGTCATCCATAAATGAGCAAGCGTGTATTTGCTCGGCATCGCCCAACACAGGAATGTTCGGATTATGCGTTGCAAAGATAAACTGTACTTTGGGCTTCATTTGGCGGACCAGTTTAATAACATCTTCATAAATCGTTTGGTTATCCAGGTCATCTTCAGGCTGGTCAATGATAATTACATCATTCTCGCGCTGGCTCAATACAAACAAGATCAACGCAGACGCCCGTTGGCCCAGTGAGTGATGTTGTAGTTCTTTACCTCTATAGGTAATCGTAAATTTATTGGGCACCTGATATGTCAACAGCACTTTGAGGTTTTTAATAAACAAATCTGCAAGTATTTGGGGATTACTCCCAAAGTAGGGCTTAGCATTATTAAAATCTGTGTAAATAGCGACGAAATCAGCGTATTTATCCACAAGTCCCTGGAAGGTTGATTCACGCAGGTTACTGCCCTTGAAAGAACTCTTCATGAAATCAAGATACGCCGACTTATCTTCCTTGTAACCTGTAGTTATTGCCAAGGCCGAATGGGTGGCCCCTATCTTATCAAGTTCAGTCTTAATAAGACTAAACTCCTTGTGCCATAACTCGTTCAATTTCTGAAGTTCTTGAGTTAGGGCTGTTTCCAAAACTGTCTTCTGGCCACCCTGTTTTGAAAGAGCAACCAACAGTTGGGTCGTTTGTGTCAATTTCTGCTTGAGGATTAAAAATTCTTCGGAACTGACATTTTGACTGGAGTTGGATCTTAATTCTTCTGCCAGTTTGCGCTCAATTTCAGCAAATTCATCAACCAACCCTTGTCTAATGGTTACAAGTGCATTTTGCTTGCCGGAAAGTTCGTCCTGGGCTGATTTGGCCTTTTGCAATTCAGTTTTGATGGTATCCAAAGTCTGAATTATCTTGGAATAAATTGCGTAAAACTGATTAAATAAATCGGCATTATGCTTTGATGAATATCCTGTGAAATTGCGCAGTTCATCTTCATGTTGTGCCAGCAAATCCGTTAGTCCAATGCCAAAATCATTTACCAGTTCAACACCCTTTTTCATCGTGCGGATATCGGTATCAAAATCCAGGCGCTTTTGTAGCTTTTCTTCTATCCCGTGTTCTTTGAAAAAATTTAGGCGGTGTTCGGTGTCTTGCTTGATTTTAGTTTGCTCATCAATCTGGTCTTTTACATTTGTAATTTTCATTAAGCGGTCAACAGCATCGCCAACTTTGACTTTTTGTTCAGCGATTTTGTGCCGTATTTCATTGAGCTTTTCGCCAAGTAGCTTTTCGACCAAATCTTTTTCAAAACCTTCACCTGTACTGGAAAGGTCTTTTTGCCCAAAATAAATCGGCTTATGCAGTATCGTTTCACGAATAGAAACGCCTGGCTGCAACTTATTATCTATGTATACGGTTGAATAATTTTCTTTCCAGATCCGGCGGATTTCATACGGCTGGCCGTTACGGTCTGTTGCATGAATAACAACCTTGCCACCACTACCCATAGTAAAGCCGACTAAATCCTGTTTGTACTTTTGATCGCCTGCTTTATCACCAAAGGGAATGTCTAAAGCGTATCGTAAAACTTCCATAACTGAAGACTTGCCGCTGCCACGAATTCCGATCAACGAATTAAGCTCGGGAGAAAAATGGATTATTTTATCAGATAACGTTCCGCCTTCGAATTGAATGCTTCTAATATGTGAGTGCTTGTATTTCTCGACATTCTTGGCAACGCGATTTGCATGGTCTATTAAGGCGAATTTAACGGCATCAAATGAAAATGCGCCGATCTTTAAGTAGCAGGCATTGCCTTTGCCGATTTCTTCAATTTTTTTAGGATCTGAGCCTTCAATCTCTGCCGGATACCAATCACCAAGCCAATTTTTTACCTTAATCCGGCAAGGTTTATCAGACGCATCATGAGTGCGAACCTTTTGGAAACCAAATGTGCGCTTTCTAACGCCATCATAACGGTTATCGGTCAAGTCAGAGAGCTTACCACCAGCCATTTCGTTCCATAACCCTTTGCTGTCTTCAACATGTGCAAAAATCATGAAATAATCGCGGCCAATTTTCTCCAATTCTTCAACGACCTGTAGGATATTTTTATCACTCCTTCCATTTGCATTCTGATATTGCTGCGGTGTCTTTCCAGGAAACATAGACGTCAAAAATGGATTGATATAATCATCCCCGTTTTCAAGCCATTGCTCACTAAAAACGATCAAGACATGGATGCCGTTTGACCCGTCATTAACCGACAATTCAACACCCGGTAACAAGAAAATCTCTTTCTTTTTTACAGTCTTGCGCAAAGCGTCAAATTCAGCCTTGTCATACTTATTGTGGTTTGTGATCACGCCAATCTGAATGCCTGCTTTCACCAAGGATTCCGCATAACTGCTGTTGTAGTAACTTTCTTCCCCTAAAAAGGAAAACTCACCATCTGCTTTGGTGTGCAAGTGAAAATCAGCACGCAGCCAGGTAGCACCATTTTGGAATAATTTGTGTTCATTCGTGTTCATTCGTGGTTCACCTGTGTTTTAGGGGCGAGGGACGGAGAGATAGGGGGGGGTAGGGGCAAGTTTGTTGATCAAGGCGTTTACCATTTTGTTTACCTCGGTCTGAACAGATAGAATTTCTGTTAGTTGCTGCTGTTCAATATATTTCAATCGTTCTGCAATGAGAAGCTGTGTTTCAACTTCGGCCAAAGATCCTCTTGCTATCGAGAGGAAGTTTCTATATTCAGCGGTCGAGTGTCGAGCATGCCCCTCAGCAATGTTTGATGGTATAGACACTACGGCACGACGAATCTGATTCGTCAGACCGTAAAGTTCTTCTTTAGGAAAAGATTTTGTTACTTGATACACCATCTCAACCAAATCCATCCCTTTCTGCCAAACAACAAGATCCTTATAACTTTTTATTGTCATCCCTCACCCCTAATCCCTAGTCCCTGCTTTTCCCGCCCCTCGCCTCTAATCCCTCGCCCCTATCCTTGTAACCGCTTGGTCGTACCACATAAGCAGCTTTGGGTCTTCTTCGAGGACATTGTTTGGAATTTTATCGGCCACGGTTACGATACTGGCGTAGTCGCGTTCCTGCCAGGCCTTTTTGAAGCCGGCACGGACTGCCTCCAAGCGGAAAATTTTGAGTTTCTTCTTGGCCTGTTTGTACTCTTCGAACTCTTTGAGCAGGGCTTTTTCGCGCAATTTTTCAAGGTCGCCCGCTTTGTTGGGATCGGGGACGTACCAGCGGTCACGAGCCTTGTTGACGAGGGTCGGATCATCCTTGGCCAGGTTGCGCAGGTCTTTCCAGTTGGTGGAGAGGTAGGCGTGGATTTGTTCCGGCACCAAACCTTTACCGTCGTAGCACAGGAAATTCTGTTCGAGGAGCGTGGAAAGTTCCAGAGCCTTTTCAGATTTGCTCCAGCCGCCCAGTTCCTGGATAAAAAGCGGGTGGATGTCCTGGAAGGTTTGCGGTTTTACCTTGATCTGTTGGCGCAGCCACTGGATTGCTGAAGCCTCGTCGGAAACAAACAGGGACACCTGGCCCAATTCGCCGGATGCCATCTTCTTGCTGTCGTATTCGACAACCTGTTCCGGCAGGAAAAACATGCCATCCCGTTCCGAAAAGCGTTGCCGCAGGCCATCTTGGAATTCCTGACTGCCCATCGGCACAGGGTAACCCTTGCGAACATAATAAGAGACCATCTGGTCAAAAAGGATACGAGGGTCGCGCTCCGCCACGACCTGTAAAGTAAGGCCATGTCGTTTGATAACTGGGAGATACTTGAGATGGGTGCGGACAAAATCCCACACGCCTTCTTCTGTGGCGGCTTCTTTCTGAAAACGTTCCTCAAACCCACCATTTGGTTTGTAGGCGGAGATGACAAGGTCTTGTTTCACGGAAGTTGTATTTGTTACAGCGTTAAAACTACCCTGTTTCTTATCCAGTGCCGACACGTTTGCGATAATGAATCCAGAATCTGTCATTGCATTTTGGATGATGTTCCAAATGCTTGCTTTGGTATTTGAAAACTCGACGGTCATCCAGCGACCGGGTTTCAATATTCTATGAAACTCCAAAAAGCATGCCTTCATTAAATCATGATATGTGCTAATTTCCTTATTTTGATATTTGCTTACAATTGCTTCTGAAGACATGTTTGTGAATACTTTATGGAAAGCTTCCAAAACAAAATTTAACTCACCATACGCGAGATTGTCTCCAAAGGGTGGATCAACAAAAATATAATCGAGAGAGTTGCTTTCTAATAGTAACCTTGACGAGCCCCCAGTCCCCATTGCACACTTTAAAGAATCATTTTTGTTTTCAAATGCCTTAACCAATCGTTTAATCTTGCCATTCAGGATATACCATGGGCTACATTCAGCATGTTGCGAAGCCACATAATAGACACCAGTCATATATTGATTGACTTGAGAAAAATGACTTGGCACATACCTGGCGATTAAAGACATACCCATAATAGATTGCTCAATACAAAATCTTACAAAAGCTCTTGTTTTATAGTCAGAAATAGAATCTAACTTTGTCCATAATACTGAAAGTGTCTGTTTTGCCCGTGGAATGTATAGATGGTGAACATGAGTGAATGACGCTGTACCTGCTCTCCATTTATCGCCCCATGCTTCTTGATCATCAGGAGCATGCATCATACGGTCATTTGGGAAAATGGCTGTTGTGTTCATAAATTCAATCTTTTTCAGAACATCAAAATCTAACTGATCCGGTACTTTCTCATAACGGTCTTTCCCTATTCTGTAAAAAATGAGTGCGGGCTCTCTGCGAGTTCTATTAACAAGTCTGTTAGTGGACTTATCAAATTTAGATTCTTCTCGCCTATCTAATAGCTTTTTATTGAGAACCGCCTGGCAATGTGAGCAAGGGAAAGTTTCTCGAACTTGCTTGGTTTCGCGATCCAAGGCTTCTTGAAGAAAAACTATTTCACTTGCGCATTCTGGACAAGAGAAGACCTCACTCCAAACTGTGTAATCAATTTTCCCAGTCCGGCCATCGGAATGCTTGGTCTCGTACATCCAGCCACATTCCTCTTCTACTTCTTTGAGAATGCGTTTTGCTTCCCTTTCAAAAGCTTGAACATCGACAGGCGTGTTGTAGTTATAGGCAATAAAGGTGGCAGCGGGCGAAAGGTCATTCAATACGGCCCGGCGAGCGCCGAGTTTTGAGAACGCTTGCCAGAAGATCTTACCCTCTTCATCGGTCTCCTGACGCAAGATGGCGCCATCGGGTTTGACCTGATAGCCAAGTGACATTACAACATCCCGGTCGCCGCACATCTGAGCTGCAACGCCGGTCATGCCAGTCCCGCAGAAACCGTCAAAGACAATATCCCCCGGCTCGGTATAGTGGAGGATATAGCGCATGATAGCCTTGTGCGGCACTTTGGTGTGGTAGGAGTGGGCGTTGTAGATTGGATCGTTCTTGCCTTCGCTGACATCGGCGGCAAAGGGTTCTCGGTGGTACTGATAGCCATCGGGCTGGGCAGGTTTTTGCGCCTCCCACTCGGCAATAAACTCGGCAATCCAGGGATTCGGGCAGGCAGTGTAATAAGGAGGATCGCTCAAGTTCAGGATGTCCTCATCACTGCCGATCGGGAACCCATCAATCTTTCGGAACTCAAGGTCCTGAAGCTTTTCCCGCAGTTTCTCGGTAAAGTGCTTACGCCGCTCTTCATCATTCTCAAAGGTCATGCCGAGGCAAGTCGCCGGGCCGCACGACTTATCGGAACTTCTATCTTCAAAAAGCGGTTGTAGCTGGCTCATGTCTCTTCCATATTCTGTTCAGTCTGAGCCAGAAGTGTACGGCCCTTTTCGGTCAATTTATATTTCTGCAAACGGCTCTGCGGTTTGTCCGGGATAGTATATCCGATGAAGTAATCACCCAAAAGCTTTCGAATGACCTTATTGAGCTGACCCGACACATCCTTCTGCCCAAGTGTCGTGGAAATATCAGCTTTTCCCATGGGGCCAGTTATAAGCAGCCGCAATACACGTTTTTGCAACGACTCTGGCTGTGACTCTGGCTGTGACTCTGGCTGTGACTCTGGCTGTGCTTCGACTTGAGGGGTGACTTGTGGGGTAACATGAGGGGTGTCTTGTGCCTTGCTTGCCGGAGTAACATCTTCCGCCAGAAGCGTTACCTCGAAACTCTTGCCAGCTTTCTCGTTATTAATGATGGGCCGGGCATGCCCCAGCTTCATCCAGTTAGCGATGACATCATTTAAGCCCCAACCGGCGTTTTCACTGAAACCGATCCGACGGAAAGCAATTGCGATATTAGGATTACGGACTTTCTTCGGCCCTGGTTCAAGAAGGTCACCGGTAGCAAAGGCATCACCAGGGTTCCAGAAGATGGTGCGATCAGTAAAGTGGCGGATTTCAGGCTTGCGGGTGTGGTCCTGGTAATCCTGATGACAAAGCACATTGACAAAGGATTCACGGAAGGCGACAAAATCCGGTGGCGTATCGTCCCGCTCCATGGTCATCGGATCAAGGCGGAACGGGACAGATGAAAACTTCATGTACCAATTAAGAAAGGCGAGCCAGGTTTGGATGATATTGGACTCCATGACTACCCGATCCAGCCAGCGAACACCGGGTGGATTTTCGCCGAACTTGAACCCAAAGCGTTGGCAGTCGGCAACAGGACGAGGCATGAGGCCACGCAGGTATCCATCTGATCCCAAGAGCAGAATAGCTGCATGGGTGGGTTTTCGCCCCTCTGGAGTCTCACGAATCAGGCCGAGTTGAAAAAGAAACTCACTATCCGCTAAACCGGCATACGATCTATTATTGGGGCGGTTTTCATACCGACTTCGATACCAGGCTAAAGAGTGTTGTTCGAAACATTTGTTCAAATCATATTCTACTGTAAGGCTGTCGTAGCGTTCAGCAGCAGCATCGCGTAAAAAACGTTCAATTTCGGTCGGCGTACATTGCTCATCGCCGGCGCCGCGTCTGATATAACTCTGCCGAATATCACCTCTGAGATAGACGGGTTTTTCGCTGCGCGGAGATTCAGGGATATGAAAGACCAGCAACGTTTTGCCCTCGTAATCGAAACGTTCAGCCGTGACGTTGATTATACGATTGAGCTTATCGCCTGTCCGCAATGTGCTGAGAAAATCATTTTGAACCTTGTCCGGCTCTGCAACGCCGACGATTTCCAGATGCCCGTGTGAGTCCTTCACACCAAACACCAAGACGCCGCCGGTGGTATTGGCAAATGCCGACACCGTCCGATAAGCATCTTCGGAAACCCCATGCTGTGACCTTTTGCATTCAAGGTCATGCCACTCGGGATTCTTGAGTCTGGCTATGAGTTCATCCTTGGTCATTCCAATTACTCCAGTACCAGCCGGACCTTGGCCTGATCTTGCCCCCTGGTAGTTGATCAATGTACTCCGCAAAGCGTCTCTTGATCTCCTCAGGGGTTGCTGGGCCATCGGTGACATGCAAGGCGTTTTGCAGTTCCTGCGTTTTGACAATAACTTTCACGAGGCCCGAAAGCACCTCCTTCAAAGCATGGACAAAATTACTGGAAAGCGGTATTGGCAGTTCGCGCGATTTAAGGAAGGCAGTCAATGGCTCCCGGTCGTCATTCTTGAGCAAATTCATGTTAGCTTTGGTAATCGGATCTTCCAGATTACCAAGAATGGTTGAGGTCCAGCCAGCCACCATGGCGTCGAGTTGAGCGTCCATCTGGTCGATCATCTGCGAGCCACCTGCGGTGATCCCTGTTTCCACCGATGGCCGAAAACCGCAGTGCGGACAGACTGGGTTGGAATTGAGATTATTCTCGGTCAAGGCAAAACAACTTCTCAGTCCCGCCAGGCGGTTCTGAAAATCAGTAAGTTGCTGTCGAGGCATCAGGTCAATACCTGCCAGTTTGACTAAAGTCTGCAAACGTTGGTCGTTAAGCAGCGCAGCTTTACGTTTATCGTCATTCACTCCCAGTCGGGCCTTAGTGTGCAGGCCGATGTAGGCGATGATGAAATCTTTTTTGAGCTGCTGGAGCTTAGTTCCGATGCTCTGGGACTGATCCGCCAGCGCAGACACATTCGCTTGCTTGATCGCGTCGAGGATGTCTTGCTTGGTGGTCTTCATCCGATCCACCCAGTCATGATTGGCAGACAGAACTGCTTCGGCAGTGGAGAGCCAGGAGGCAGCCGGACTATGGGCCATAACAAATTCGCGCAAACGCTCCAGGTCATCCAATGATTTGACGGCTTTCTCGTGAGCTGTCACATCGTGGATAGTGTAACGGAAATTTTTCAACTTTCCTGGAGATGAATAGGCCTGCAGCGATTCAAAAAAGGTCTTTGCTTCTTCCAGGCCGTTGGCTTGGCTGGCAAGGTCTGTGCCAGTAAGTAGATTCAGCCCCCAAAAGGAAACACCTTCACGCAAGGTCTGCTGCGTCATGACGATGCGCTTAACCACTTTGGCAATCTCTTGCTGCAGGATTTTCACCGGTTCCTCATTGCCCTGGGTGACAAGTTGGGCCATGCCCGGTGTCAAGCCGAGCAACTCGAACAGTGCTTTTATTGCGGGGAGATTCCAATCCTTGGGCTGCTCCAAATGCTTAAAACGGATCAATTCGTCCATGCCGGTGGCTGCAAGAAGCGGAAGCGTAGTGGCGTCAAACTTTTTACCGGGGATGGAAAGCACGATGTCACCTGAGAAGACCTGTGCGGCAAGAATGACCACCAACCACTCGGGCTCCAGCCGGAAGGCGCCGGGGTTCATGTATTCCAGCCCGTGATCGTCTTGGATGATCTCGTTGCGATTCACCACTTGGCCATGGCCCTTGGCATTAAGCGCATCAAGGATGAACTTGGTGTATTTTGATTTATTAGGGTCGATTTTTTCACCGTCAAGTAGCTCCAAGGCATCAAGTACGGCTGTGGCCTGATTTGTGCGCTTCTGCCCGGCAATAGCCAGCAAGGCGGCTTGGGCAGCCTGGGTGCGGTTACTGCTGGTGATCAGTATTGAGAAAAAGGGATAGTCGGGGGCTTGATCGGCAAAGTTTGATGCCAGACAGATTCCACCGATGGTATTGACCAGATCACGGAAGTTAATGGTCTCGTGAGCAGCGATTCCAGATAACGAGCGGATATTGCCACCCTTCTCTTTAGCCCAGTCAGTCATTGACTTGGTACGCCCTTGATAGGTCACCTCAAAGGCCGATGTCATATTTTTCTGCAGCCATTGGACTAATTTTTTAAGGAATCCGTTGGCCTTGGCCTCATAAGTGGCCTTGGCATGTCCGGATGAGGTGGCGGCAAGATCCAAGGCTGCTGCATAGTTTTTGAGGGCAGTCAGAAACTCCTCGTCTTTTCCTTTCAGGAAGAAAAAAACTTCATCATTTTGTTTGTCGTTTTTGAAGCGGGGTGGATCGTTCGGCTGGATAAAATAAAGGTAAAAATCCCTTTGCGGAACGGCTGTGGAACGCTCATTGGGAGCGCCGAAAAACAGGTAGCCGGAACGAGCTGCATTGTGTTCCTGCCAGATCAGTTCATACTGCCATATTTTGTAACCTGTAACGTAAGTGCTATCCTGGCACTCCATGACCCGCTTCAGTGCTTCGTAGTAAAAACGGTCGAGCTGAGATTCACTCAAGGTCTCAGCCTTTCGATCAATCAACGCATCAAAATCGTCGGTTTTCTTGAGGTCAAGATAGAACTGCCGGTTGTCGGGGTTAGAGGAGATAAACTGGCCGCTGACCGTCTTGTGAATCTCACGCAGGACTGTTTCCACATGGGTTTGCAGATCCTTATCAGGTTCGTCACTCCCAAGTTCTGCGACCATAGGATCAAAAAGACAGAGTCGATCACGCAGCTCCTCTGCCGATGCCCCAATAGGTGCGTGGATATCGCCGGTGGTCAGACGATGCACGGAAAGAGCATGAATCAGGCGCAACGCCATTGGTTTGTATTGCTTCCGGGAGATGGCATTCTCAATACGTGACTCCAAAACCTGGCTGCATTCAATGACAGGCCGAATCTCAGGATTGGAGCGAAAAGAGGCGTTCTGCTTGAGGGTGGCCCAGTAGCTGTCGAAGGTGATCAAGCCAGGCTCGTTCTGTGGCACCTCCTTGCCGAGGATACCCTTCATGCTCATGGAAAGGGTTTTAAGCACCTCGCGCTTCTCGACTACAGTGACCCGTTCGAAGGTGTCGATGTAATCGGGATGGACTGGGAAGAGCCGGACGAATTCGTCCATCCGTTCGTTGAGGTTGCCATAAAACTTGGCGAAGGGCATTAGATACTCACGGATCTTGGCTTGCTGCTCGGCGGTCTTCTTTAGCAGACGTTCTGCCACCACAAACTTGACATCGTTACGGGCGATCAGAATCTGCTCGAAACGGTCCTTCACTCGGCGGATGCTGTCGGCGACAAAGGCGAAACGTGGGCTATCAAAAATAGCTTCCTGAACGCCGGCCATGAAACGGAACCGCAGGTCTTTACAGACCTCACCAACCTCGCGGAGGAAGTTGAGATCCAGAATCAGTTCCTGATCCTTACGGGTGCGCAGGTAGTCCAAAAGCTCATCAACGACCAGAAGCAAACCGTGCTCCGGGTACACCTGGCCGAACTTCTCCATCATATCTTCAAAGGCCCGCTTGTGGCTGGTGATAGTGCCAACTTCAGGAACTGATTCTGGA
>Ga0208863_1000981_pt1 | contig 20973 bp, 20 predicted proteins | sample RifOxyD3_FD_184040 | JGI IMG/M metagenome (GOLD analysis project Ga0208863, IMG submission 184040) | Soil microbial communities from Rifle, Colorado - Rifle Oxygen_injection D3 (SPAdes) | ecosystem: Environmental > Terrestrial > Deep subsurface > Rock core/Sediment | place: Rifle, Colorado...
GGGTGACAAAAGCGCCGCCATCCGTACTCCAGGAGGTGAGCATGGGCAGTTCGGTCAAGCGGGACGGCCTTTGGCACTCAGCCAGAACAGGTGCGTTTTTTTGATTTTTTAGACCCACCTTTATGGCCTGACCGAAGAGAGAGCGCAGCTCCCAGAGTTTGCCGATACTAGGTGGCAGCAGGGTTTCAGCGGCCCGCACCAGGTCGGCGACAAAACATTGGGGGCGCCTGCCAAAAGCCAGTTCCAGCCGCTTTGCCGTGCCGAACAGATTAGTAACCACCGGAAAGCGACTGTTCTTGACATTGGTAAAGAGCAGGGCCGGGCCTCCCTGGGCAATGACCCGACGATGAATCTCAGCGATTTCAAGGTGCGGATCCACCTGGACATCCACTTCGAGCAGAAGCGCCTCTTTTTTGAGCACATCGAGATAGCTGCGCAGATCAGGAATAGTTGTTGTAGACAATTTTTATTGCTCCCTCAGGTGTAAATTGTTATTCAAGGTATATTTTGGTAGAATTTATGTTGGTTGGATAAAAATGATTACGGTTCGTCGGCGAGGAATAGTTGATGGTACTCCTGTTTGCTGAGATGTTTTTTCATAAGCCCGGTAAAGAGATCAAGTGCTTCAATGATTTCCTTTTCGGCAAGCCTGGGAACCAGAGTGTTCAACAACCTGTCTGTTGCGATTTTTCTGAGGAACAGGACAAGAGAGTCTTCGTCAGTTTTTCGATTCAGACCGAAGCAGATTGTATTTGATGTCGTATTCATTTAATAACGCCTGTTATGGGTGAATTGAGTGCTGCAATTTTTTCGTAAATCTGAAAGTAATACCAATAATACCAGATCGCTTGAGAATCTGAAAGAATCCCTTGCGGAAACAGGTATTGATGTAATTACCACGCCGGTAACAATCAGACATCTCCTGCAACGCTTACAGAAAGGCGGCGATTTTATCTCTCTTTTTTTTCGTAGTTACGAATCCGTCCCTACTATTATTGTTGATTGCGTTGCCGAGCGCCTGCTCATTGCCACGCCTCCGGACTGGCCGGCGGCAGCAAGACCCGGCGTCCAGGTAAAAGCGGTATTTCATGATGATAAACGGCTTTGGAACCATTTCAAGACCAAGTTGTTGGCGGTTGGTGATGACACCCTGGTTCTTGAATTCCCAAGCGCAATAAACAGGATGCAAAGACGGAACCATTTCAGGGTTCTTGCTCCGGCAGGGAGCCGGACCAATTTTTATCATGGCGATCTCTTGCACCAGGATATCATGATCAGAGATATAAGTGCCGGTGGCATGCTGGTCAGCGTTGAGCGGAAACTGCCTCTGGAGATCGGCGTCGAGGTCAGCAAAATAAATCTGATGCTTGCCTCGTTTGAAAACAAAAAATTACTTGGCCGGTTGCTAATCGGGCGAGGACGGATTGTGCGAATCTCGTTTACTGATCGCGGCCGATATTGTTATAGCTTTGCCTTTTCTGCCACCGGCGTTGAGAAGAGTGAGCTGCTTATATATGTTCGCCGTCTCGAGTTGGAATACCTCCGCTACAGCCTGGCCCGCTGATCTACTCCCTGTGCTTGAAAAAAGCCGGCTGGAGTTTGATTAAGGAACCATTATGCATGCCTCTTCGCTGGAAAATATGCAAAAAGCTCTTGACCGGTATGTCGGCCGTACTTTTTTTGCCGGCAAACGACGGCGTGTTGTAGACATAGGTAGTTGCAACTTCAATGGGAGCTATAGGCAACTCCTGGCTGATAGTGATGTTGAATATATCGGGCTGGATCTAGCGCCAGGAGAAGGCGTCGATATCGTACTTAACGATCATTATGTGTATCCTTTGGACAACGGGAGTGCCGACCTGGTGATCTCCGGACAGATGCTGGAGCACTGTGAGTACTTCTGGCGGACATTCGAAGAGATGGTGCGAATACTGGCGCCGGATGGTTATCTTATCCTGATTGCCCCATCCGCCGGCCCAGTTCATCGCTATCCTGTCGACTGTTATCGATTTCATCCGGATAGTTATTACGCTCTGGCAAAGCTCGCGGAGTGTCATGTCGTGGCGATTTGGAATGATGAGCGTGGCTCTTGGCGTGATCTGGTCGGAGTTTTTTCCAAAAACGAATCCGCCAGGAATCGTCTCCCCATGCTTGCGGAGTTCAAGGCGACCCATGGGCCATTGCCAGCCAGTCGACCTGAGCTTGAAGTAACATCAGGAGAGTGTGGTTATCTAGAAACATTGGCGTTTATTCACCAGACGCTTGAACCACAAAATTATTTTGAGATCGGTGTAAGACAGGGGGGAAGTCTTGCACTGGCCAGCTGCAATGCAATCGCCGTCGATCCAGTTTCGCCGCCCAACATAAATATTAATAAAAAGGTTCGTTTTTTTCGCTATACAAGCGATGATTTTTTCGATTTCGAAGCCGATAAGGTGATGACCTCGCCCATCGATCTAGCCTTTATTGATGGCATGCACCTCTTCGAGTATGTGTTGCGCGATTTTATACAGATCGAACGACGATGCTCCCCGGCAAGCGTAATCGTTATCGATGATATCTTTCCGAATGCGGTCGAACAGGGGAGTCGAACCAGAAAGACCAGGGTATGGACCGGTGATGTCTGGAAAATTGTGCCTTGCCTGCGCCAGAACCGTCCGGATCTGCGGCTTTTTCTGTTGGATACGGCCCCTACCGGCATGCTGGTCGTCATAGGGCTGAATCCTGGCAGCCGGGCGCTTGTGGAGCGCTATAATCAGATCGTGGCCAAACTGTATGCCAAGTGCCATGATACGCCTCCCGAAACCGTAATTAAACGGGATGGCTCATGTCCTCCTAATAATCCGCTTCTCGTAAACGCGCTTGATTCGTTGCGATCCTTGCGGCCTTCCCGACCGGGATTGAAAATTGTCGGGAATGTTTTGCAAAAATGTCGATAGAATCAACCCGTTGAAACTTATCAACCCAGACGTGGACTACACATTTTTTTGTGCCATATGGGCACGACGATTTCTAATGCATGGAACCTGTAATACCGTGACGAAAATCAACCTGGATAGCTTCAAGACCTCATTCCCTGCGAAATTGTTAGCCGGGGTGCAAAAGGGCGTCATGCGAACGCAATACCGCTCGGTACCACTTTACAAAAGCCCGTTTGATCTGGTTTTGTATCTTCAGCTCATCAGCAGATTACGGCCAGCGACGGTTATTGAGATCGGCGCAAAGTTCGGTGGCAGCGCGCTATGGTTTGCGGATATGCTTGCATTGCATGGCATTTCCCCACGCATAGTATCTGTGGATATAGAAGATCTGCCACGTCCTTCAGACAGCCGGATTCTCTTTATCCACGGTGATGTTTTGAGTCTCGGCGTCGCCTTGCCCAATGAGCTGTTAAAAGAACTTCCCAGGCCATGGCTGGTTGTTGAGGATAGCGCCCATTATTATCATACCTGTCTGGCAGCACTTACCTTTTTTGACGCCTGTCTGGAGAAAGGGGATTACCTTGTCGTTGAGGACGGGATTGTTGCAGAATTGCCACAGAATATTTATGGGCGCTATGAAAATGGCCCGAATCGGGCGGTTAATGATTTTCTCTCCGCCCATCCGGAGCGTTACAAGATAGATTGGGAGTTGTGCGACTTTTACGGCCGTAACATCACTTACAATCCCAATGCCTGGCTATGCCGAACCTGAGGCCGCCGGCCGCGACAAGGTCTTTAGCAGATAAGTGCTTAGCGATCAGATAGAGATAAAACGCCTGGCAACCTTATGAAGACGCCCGAAATAAACCGGCTCCAGATCTTGTTTCTTCTGCCAGGGTTGGCCGTGAATGCTTTTATACTCCTCTTGAAATCCAGGCATCGGGTGTTTTTCTCGCGGCACGTTGGTTGCGACACCACCGTGGATTTGATGAAAGGTGCCTTCTCCCAGCAGGCAAACCGGGGTGATATCGGTTTGTTCGCAGACGCGTTTGAAAAAGTCGAGGTTGGCCAAGCCGCCTCCAGGTGTCTGAAAGTCCGGATGAAAGCCCCCCAACTCCACCCACGTGCTTGTCCTGATTAAGAAACAGTTGCTTTCCGCAATTGGCTTCAAGAATCCCCCGGCGCTTGAACCCGCCAGTGACGATTTTTCAAACAGCCGGTAGCCATTGTGTTCCCAGTCAAGTTCCGCTAAGAGGAGATCTTCCTGATGCTGGCTGTATCCCATAGTCATAGAGATATTTTGTATATCAGGCCCCAGATGCCAACCAAGCGTGTAAACAAAGGGGTTACGAAATGCCTCGCACGCTTGATAGGCGTACATCAACACTCCCGGGCTCAAAATCCGGGCTCCGTCAATGTTGATCATTACAAATTCACTACTCACCGACTCGACAGCCTGATTTACAGCCATGACCGGAGAGACTGCCTGCGTCTCGATGCGTCGATACTCAAGATCCAGACCACGGTACGGCAGGTGAGCCAAAGGCGTGGAAGATCCGTGGTCAATGGCAATCACTCGGTATTTAAGCCCGACAGCCTGTAATTGATACTCTCTTGACAATGAATACAGGGTTCTTGGTGCCTCCCTGGCCATGTCATGGAAAACCGTAATGACCGTCAGCCACTCTTTGCTCGGCGTTTTGAACGGCAACATTGCTATACTCCCATGTTAGCCAAAGCTTAAGAACTTATATTAGTTTAATTGGAGTATACGAACATTTTGCAAAAATATGTTAACAGAATTTAATCTGTTTACATATTGAAATAATATAGCTTAATTGTATTTCATGGTATTGTTAACGGCTGCTGACTAAACAAACTAAAGGAGTTTAAGTTGCAGGCGTATTATTCACTAAACCTATAACGCTCGGTTTGAAGAAGGAGTTCCTTGTGCCAGTAACTGAGCCGGGATTAATCGTATTGGGAATGCACCGGAGCGGCACCAGTTGTCTGGCCGGTATGTTGCAGCTTGCCGGGTTTGAGGCGGCGGATGTCGAGAAATGGAATCCGTCCAATCAGCGTGGTCATCGAGAATATCTGCGACTGGTCAAGCTCAATGATGAGGTATTGCATCGAAATCAGGCGGATTGGCGCCATCCACCGGAAAGCGGTATGATATCAGTCGTGGAAGACGACCTGCGCAAGACGCGCAATGAGATCCTTTCCGAGATTGCCTCGCATGGCAGGCCTTGGATGTTCAAAGACCCACGCACCCTGCTGACCCTGCCCTTCTGGCGCGAGGCTATCCCCAATCCTTACCGATTGGGGATCTTCAGGCATCCTGTTCGCGTTGTCCTGTCATTGTACTACCTTTCACAGATGCCGGTTTCCGAGGGGCTTTCTCTTTGGTTGACCTATAACAGGGCGTTAGTGTCTGAATATGAACGCGCCTCTTTTCCCGTTTTATGTTTCGATCTGCTGCCCAATGATTTTATCAACAGTGTTGTTGTCGCGCTACGGCAGGAATGTGACGATCTGGTCCGGCGCGGTTTACTGGAGTTGACGAAAATGCAGGAATTTTATTCCAGGGATCTGGTCCATCACCAGGACAGCGATCTGGATGAGGTGATGTTCCAACAACCAGGTTTTGGCGGGCAGCTGATGGACGCGGCTCAACTCTATGAGCGTCTTTGCGCCTTAGCCAGTGTACGGGGCCAAATCAAGGAAGGGTCGCTAGCAGCTGTTTCCTCATCCGCGCCATTTTTAAAATTGTTAAAGGCCGATCAGGCCGTCAGGGACGGCAATATTGACCTGGGATTGCAGCTCTATCACGAAACTTTGCCATCGGCACCTGATTTGAGTAGTGTTTGGGGTCGAATCATTGCTTTGTTGCGGAGAAATAATCGGCTGTCCGAGGCTGTAGAGACCTGTTGTGAGGCGGTGAAATCGTGTCCAGCCGATCCCGGCTTGATGTTGACCTTGGCGGAATTGAAGGCGCAAACCGGTTCCAGAGTCGAGGCGCTGGAGGTTATCGAGCATGTTTTTGTGATTTCTTCTGAGTGGTTCCTCCCTTGGTTGCGTAAGGGTGAATGGTTGTATGCCGAGGGGCGATGGAAAGAGGCCGTCATTGCGTTTGAGCATTCCATTCGGCTGCAGGCGCCGGGGTATTTCTGGGCACATTCTCGATTGGCTGAAGCGTTAATTCGGGCGGGAAGGACGGAAGAAGGCAATGCGTCTTTCGAGCGGGCTCTGGAGCTGGCGCCTGTGAATAGTCATGCAGTGATAAATCATCGCTGGGCTCAGGTATTGTTGGTGACGGGTGATACCGTCACAGCCTTGCATTATCAGAAACGAGCTGCGGCCCTGGCGAGCGGGGCGCCGCATATTCATATCGGTCTCGCCAAATTGTTGCGGCGTATGGGAAGAGAGAAAGAAGCGGTAGCCTGTCTGGTCAGGGCGCTTGAAAAAGGAGAAGACACCACCCCATTACGGTTGCTGTTGGCGAAGCTGGCATTTTCTCTGGGCTCTCGCGAGCTTGCCGGAACACAGTTGACGGTCATCGCCAATCGTGAACCGGATAATTCTGAAGTTGTGCGGCTTAAGACTCTTTGGTCGTGCTGAACCGTTTGCTGGGGTGGCAAAGCCGAGCAAATATGGTAGTCTGGTTTTATTTGAGACCAAAGTGATGGTGCGCAGTAATGACCAAGCCAAATATCCCAACAACAGGTTGCGAAATGCTTGAGACTATTGTAAAAAATCTCGAATGGCTGGGGCATGACGCTTTTTGCCTGCCGGTGGTGGGCAAGATTCTGTATTTTGATCCCTATCGGTTAGCGGGTCGATTGAAGCAGGCGGATATTATTTTTGTCTCGCACAGCCACAGCGATCATTGTTCTCCACAGGATGTGGAGAAGATCACGGGACCAAACACCGTGTTGGTGACCGAGCCCAGCTCAGCAAGCCGATTGACAACTGGTTTTGCACAGACTATTGTCATGCGGCCCGGAGAGACTATTGATCTTGACGGCATCAGGGTTGAGGCTGTGCCGGCCTACAACATTGATAAAAAATTTCATCCCAAAGCCAATAACTGGCTTGGATTTGTAGTGACAATCAAGGGTGTGCGGATCTATCATGCCGGGGATACGGATTTTATCCCGGAGATGAAAGAGATCAGAGCGGATATCGCCCTGCTCCCGGTATCCGGGACATACACGATGACAGCCCTGGAGGCAGCGCAGGCGGCTATCGAAATCAAGCCGGCCGTGGCAATTCCTATGCATGTCGGTAGACATGTCGGAGCCCTGGCTGATGCCGCCCGGTTTGAGAGCGCTTTGGTTGGTAAAATCCGGGTTGAGATGCTTGCCATGGTTAATCCGTAGTGCGGCAATGGTCGCAGTTAAGAGTGAAGTAATTCCATGGTTGAGCTGTGGAAGATGAACGGTCTGGTTTACAATGTCTTATTTCTCTATTTGTCTGGATATTGCTGACAAGCGGTGCATAGTGATCGGCGGCGGCAGGGTCGCTGAGCGGAAGGTTGGTGCTCTGCTTGAGCATGGTGGGCGGATCACGGTGGTCAGTCCACAGCTTACCCCTGAACTTACGGTCCTGGTGGAGAAGGGCAGGATTTTCTGGCAGGCGCGCGGGTATTGTCCGGGAGATCTGGTAGGTGCATTTCTGGTTATTGCGGCCACTGATGATCCTGATGTCCAACAAGCCGTCCATGTCGAGGCAACTGAACGCAATATCCTGCTAAATGTTGCGGATGTGCCCAAATGGTGTAACTTTATCCTGCCGGCTATGGTTCGCCGTGGAGATCTGTCCATCTCGGTTTCGACCGGAGGTAAAAGTCCGGCCTTGGCTCGGGCCCTGCGCCGGGAACTCGAAGAGAGTTACGGCAGAGAATATGCGTTGGCAATAGAGCTGTTGGGTGCCATGCGGCCGGCTGTTTTGGCGCAAGGCCAACCACATGCTGAAAACAAGCTGCTTTTTGAGGCTGTTCTTGATCCCGACCTTGTCAAGTGGATCAGACACAATGAATGGTCCAAGATAGAAACTCATTTGCGCCGGACTGTCGGTAACGAGATTGCCAATACCTGTATGACTGCAATGCGAAAACGGCTGTCGGAAGAAAAGCCATCATTTGCCCCCCCCGGAGAACACTCATAATGTCCGCCTTTTTTTTGCTGATCCTCATTGGCTATCTGCTCGCCACTTCAGCCTCTGTGGCGCATTTTATCACCCAGGAAAAAAACGCCCAGCAAGCGGCTCGGGCCTTATTGATCGGCGCCGGGGTTTTGCACACCGTCTATTTTGTCTGGCGGTATTTTGCCGCAGGCCACACACCACTCACCAACAACCATGAGGCGGTCTCCTTTTTTGCCTTGGCCATGACCTGGGGTTTTCTCTCCTTCCGCTGGCGATATCAGGTTAAAAATTTCGGCGCCTTTGTCACCCCGCTTCTCACCGGTCTGATGCTGGTCGCCTTTTTCTCCTCGCAAAAGATTCACGATCTGCCGCCGGCCCTGCAGAGTAAATGGCTGCCGGTTCATGCCAGCATGGCGCTTATGGCCAATGGTTTTTTGGCCCTGGCCTTCTGCGGTGGGCTCATGTATCTCATTCAGGAAAAGGAGATCAAAAAGAAACGTTTTGGCCTGTTTTATAGCAGGCTGCCGTCACTTGATGCGCTGGACAATCTGAATCATCATTGTCTGTCCATTGGTTTTCCTCTGTTGACCATGGGGATCATTACCGGATCTCTCTGGGCGAAACAGGCCTGGGGAGCTTACTGGCAATGGGATCCAAAAGAGACATGGTCGCTCATTACCTGGTTTATTTACGCAGCCATCCTGCATCAGCGCCTCACCGTAGGCTGGCGGGGCAAACGCGCCGCCATTATGACGATTATCGGTTTTAGCGCTGCTCTGTTTACCCTGTGGGGGGTGACGTTCCTGCTGGGAGGTATCCATTCCTATGTCGGTTGATTCAATCGTTGTCCTGGGCGTAAACCACAAGACCGCTCCAGTCGCCATCCGTGAACAGCTTGCATTTTCAGGCGACATCCAGATACCGCTGCGCAAGCTCATGGGCATTCCTCATTGCGTCGAGTGCTGTTTTCTTTCCACCTGCAATCGGGTGGAGGTGATTTTTACGAGCAGCCGACCGGATGATGCTATTCGTGGAGTTCGGGGTTTTCTTTTTGAAAACAGCTCGATTTCTGAGGAAGAGGCTATCCATTATACCTTTCTGCATCAAGGTCAGGAAGCCATAATCCATCTGTTCCGGGTGGCGTCGAGCCTTGACTCCATGATCGTCGGCGAACCGCAGATTCTCGGGCAGTTGAAGGATGCCTTCAGAGATGCCTCGGAAGGCCATGCCACCGGTGCTATCTTGAATCGTCTGATGCACAAGTCTTTTTCTGTGGCCAAGCGCATCCGCACAGAAACCAATATAGGCAGCAGCGCAGTTTCCATCAGTTATGCCGCTGTCGAGCTTGCCAAGAAGATCTTCGGGGAGTTAAAGGGCAAGAAGGTTATGCTGGTCGGAGCGGGTGAGATGGCTGAATTGGCTGCCGAACACCTGATTAATCAAGGCGTTGGCGGGGTGGTGGTGGCCAACCGGACACTTGACCGGGCTGTCAAACTCGCCCGCCGCTTTAATGGCTCGGCAGTAGCATTGACCGAGCTGGTCGAACAGCTTGAAGGCGTGGATATTCTGATCAGTTCAACCGGCGCACCAGGCCTGATACTGACCAGGGATGATGTCAAGCCGGTCATGCGGCAACGCAAGAACAAACCGCTGTTTTTGATCGACATTGCCGTTCCCCGGGATCTGGATCCGGAACTTAACAAGCTGGATAATGTCTATCTCTACGACATTGACGATCTTACGAGTGTGGTTGAGGGAAACAAGGCCGAACGGGATAAGGAAGCAGGCAAAGCTGAACGGATTGTTGCGGAGGAGACGCTTAAATTCCTCCAGTGGCTCGAAAGCATGCAGGTGTCACCAACAATCATCGCGCTTCGCCAAAAAGTCGAAGCCCTGCGAGACCGTGAACTTGCCAGGACATTTCTGCAGCTGAAGGAACTCCCGGAAAAAGAGAAAAGATCAGTTGAGATACTGGCTGCCTCCCTGGTCAATAAACTTATTCACGACCCCATGCTGTTTTTAAAAGCCGAATGCCCGCCCGAGGAGAAGCAACAGAGACTTGCACTATTCCGGCAGATGTTCGGGCTTGATCAGCACCTGCCTTCCCGTAAAGATTCGGACGAAACCAGGTAAGCTCAATTCTATAATCGTAAATTGTTTGACATGCCCAGGTGATGCGGTTAGAATGACCCGTTTTATTGTAGATGGCCTCGAAGATCCAGTATGAGCACCTCTGCGGTCGGCTAACTATTCGAAAAGATTGGATATTGTTATAAAGTCGACAGGAATCCATGCAGGCCATGTCTTGACAGAATTTTTGGAATTGCAGCGTAACTTATTAATTTATTTAAGGAAGTAATTATGAGCAAAAGAACTTTTCAACCAAGCAACACCCATCGGCACAAGACTCATGGCTTTCGGGTCAGAATGAGAACAAAAGCAGGTAGAGCTGTCATCAGCAGGCGCAGGGCCAAAGGCCGTCATCAGTTAGCAGTGTGATTGTTGTTTATTGCCCATGGTGTGCTAGACTAGCCATTTGATGAAATCCTTTGCATTACCGAAAAGCAGGTTGCTCCGCAAACCTTGGCAGTACCAGGATGTGTACCGCCGAGGCCGGCGTTTATCGGGCCGGAATTTTAGTCTGATTTATGTGCCTGGAGCAGAAGAGGGAAGCAGGCTGGGTATCAGTATTCATGGCGTGAAAAAAGCCACACGCAGAAACAGGATCAAGAGAATCATCAGAGAGTGCTTTCGTTTGCATGGCCGGGAATGGTTGCCGGTGGTAGATGTTGTTATAACAGTACGCCAAGGTTTCAGCGTTGATTCTTCATCCGAGTTTTGCCAGGCGGCAAATACACTCGTAAAGATTCTCTACCAGGCAGCTCCAGGTTATTAGAGTATTCACTGGTGTAAGCTTCAGTTGCGTGCTGCCGTCGATCCGGGAGTTATTGATTCCCTTTTTGCGCCGTTTGTTGTCTGATAAAGGTGCCACTAAGCATGAGACGATTCTGCATCAGTTCGATAAGGTTCTACCAACTGTTTCTCTCTCCCCTGTTTCCGCCCAGTTGTCGTTTTTATCCCACCTGCTCTCAATATGCCATTGATGCTATTCATCTGCATGGCGCGTGGCGGGGAATCGGTATGGCATTGCGCCGTCTGCTCCGTTGTCATCCGTTTCACCGAGGCGGTTTTGATCCGGTTAAACATTAATCAAATGAGATTCAGGGATTTAACGAACCCGTCATAAATCTCGCTAAGAGGTATTTTGTTTTTATGGAATCAAAGAGAGCAATACTTGCCATAGCAATTTCAATGATAATCCTGTTCGGTTATCAATATTTTTTTGTGCCGTCGACTCCGATCAATAAGCCTGCTGCTGTTTCCGAAAATGCAAAAACAGCTAAGGATACCGGGCAAAGCAGCGGCAAAGGCATAATCGCAACGACAGTCGCACCGCAAGTGCCTGTCCTGTTGGCCCCTGCCCAGGCTGAATCTGTCGAGAGTGCGCCTCTGAGACCGGCCAGAGATATTACGGTTGAGACCTCTTTATATAAGGCGGTTGTCTCTGAAGCCGGCGGAGGAATCAAAAGTTTCAAGCTTAAAGAGTATCGGGAATCCCTGGCCAAAGAGTCCGAGATTAAAGAACTGATCAGAACCGCTGACCCCCATGAGTTGCCGTTCTATTTTTCCTGGGGCGTTGAGCCGGGTCGGGCTACGGTTCCTGTCCTGGGCGCTGATCAGGAGAACGTTACTGTTGTCGGAGGAGGAGAGCCCGGCAAAAGCCTCAGCATGGTCGGCGATCTCGTGCCCGGTCTCGCAATGACCAGAACCTTGATCTTTAAAGACGGGGACTACACCATTGATCTCACGGTCAATATCCGCAACAACTCACAGCAGGCGTTTCAGGGCGCTCCTTATCTGACCTTTACCCATCGCCCCTTTGCTGCCAAGGAGACTATCTTTACCGGACCGGCCATATACCAGGATAAAAAATTGCAAGAGATCAAGGTCGATGATCTCAAAAAAGAAGGGGCTAAGACCTTCGGGGGTAATATCAGCTGGGCCGCCTATGAGGATACTTATTTCATGAGCAGCGTTATGCCGCAGCAGCCCGGTCAGCACGGAGTTTCCATGACCCTGGCCGGCGATGACAAGGTGACCACTGTGTTAAGCGGAGCTGCTGAGCTCATTCAGCCCGGGGCGAGCCGGGAATATCACTATCTCCTCTACATGGGGCCGAAAAAATTGGCCATACTTAAACAGGTAGGTCATGATCTGGAAAGGATAGTTGATTTCGGCTGGTGGGACATGCTGGCCAGACCCTTGCTCTACCTCCTCAATTTCTTTAACGGTTTTGTCCACAACTACGGTGTGGCCATCATTCTGCTTACCATCCTGATCAAACTGCTTTTCTGGCCCATCTCTCATAAGGGCATGCAATCCATGAAGACCATGCAGAAACTGCAGCCCAAGATGGCAAAATTGCGGGAAAAATACAAGGATGACAAAGAACGCCTGAATCAGGAGATGCTGCAGCTTTATCAGACTTACAAGATCAATCCGCTGAGCGGCTGCCTGCCCATGCTTTTGCAGATCCCGGTGTTTTTCGCGCTCTACAAGGTGTTGCTGCAGGCTATCGAACTGCGCCATGCGCCGTTCATGCTGTGGATCAGCGATCTGTCTGCTCCGGATCGACTGGGAATCGGTTTTGACATACCGTGGCTCGGTGGTATACCTGTCTTGACCCTACTTATGGGCGCCAGCATGTTCCTGCAGCAAAAAATGACCCCGAATCAAGCGGCGAACCCGGAGATGGCCAAGGTGATGACTTTTCTGCCTATTATCTTCACCTTTATGTTTTTGAATTTTGCATCCGGGCTCGTGTTGTACTGGTTATTTAACAACCTTTTATCCATCGCCCAGCAACATGTGATTAATCGGCAGCAGGAAGATTGAAACGGCTTTGACTGCCGGTTTCCAATGGAGGTTATGCAATGGCTTTAAAGAAAGAGTACGAAGGGAAGGATATGGAAGAGGCGATCAACAACGCCTGCACCGCCATGAATACCAGCAGAGAGTTGTTGAATATTGAGGTGCTGTCGACCGGCTCGCAGGGCATCTTCGGTTTATGCCGTAAAATGGCCCGCATCCTCGTCTCGAAAAAAGATTTGCCGGGTAATGGCAACGAAAAGGCGCCGAGCCGCAAAAGTCGGAAGCCTGAGACCTCTGAAGCCCCTTCTGTTAAGGTTAAGCCCCCTGTACAAAAACGGCAGGCAGAGACCCAAGAAAAAGTCCAGCAGCCGCAGGCAACCAGTCAGGAACCGTTGATCCTGGCTCCGGAAGTTCTGATTGCCATTCAGGAAGATGTTGTAAACCTCCTTAAACTGATGGGGATGTCAGTCCAGGTAACTGTTACCCAGGAAGAAAATAAGGTGAAAGCCCTGGTCACAGGTGACGATGTCGAGAGCATTGTCGGCCCGGAAGGCCAGACCCTGGACGGTCTGCAATATCTTATGCGGAAAATTGTCACCCGAAAATTCCCGGAAAAAATCACCTTTATTATTGATGCCGGCGAGTTTCGCGAGGTCCGCAAGAGCGAACTGGAGAGCCAGGCACTGCAACTGGCGCAAGAGGTTAAGGATACCGGCAAAACCAAGACTATTCCTGCCCTTAATCCAGCGGAACGCCGAATCATTCATATGGTGTTACAAAATGATACTACTATCCGCAGCCGGAGCGTTGGTGACGGGTTATTCAAGAAGATCCTCATCTATCTCCCGGGCAAAGGCAAAAAGAAGCCAACTTCTCCTAGAAAAAAAGAGAGCCGCGAGCGACAGGAGAGTGCACCTGATTGATTTTATTCCCGCATGAAGTCGCTTGATCATTCTGAGGTGACCATTGCCGCAATCGCCACTTCTCCCGGTACTGGCGGTATAGGGATAATCCGCATCAGCGGCAAGGAAGCTCTATTTATCCTTAAACGTCTGTTTGAGCCCCGTCATTCTACTTGTCTCTTTGAGAGTCATAAACTCTACTACGGTCATATTATCAATCCGACAACCCTTGCCGTGATTGATGAAGTATTGGCCGTTTTCATGTCAGCCCCCCAAACCTATACCCGTGAAGATGTCGTGGAAATCCATTGCCACGGCAGCTATCTTGTTCTGCAGGAGGTATTGGGACTGGTGTATGAGTGCGGTGCTGCTCCGGCCGCTGCCGGGGAGTTTACTAAGCGCGCCTTTTTAAACGGCCGTATCGATCTTACTCGGGCAGAGGCCGTGCTTGAGATCCTGGAAGCGAAAACCAGGGAGGGGCTGCGGCTGGCAGTGAATCAGTTACAGGGTCGCCTGCATGAAAGAGTAATAGCGGTACGTGCTGCTCTCCTGCATGTCCGGGCAATTCTTGAGGTCGCTATTGATTTTCCGGATGAGGATGTCGATATCCTGAAAGCGTCTGATCTGCTTCTGGAGATTAACCAGGCGGTAAAGGCGCCGCTTACTGACTTGATTGAGAACTGCGATCATGGCAAGATCTTCAAGGATGGTATATCAGTAGTAATCCTCGGTCGACCGAACGTTGGCAAGTCCAGTCTGTTGAACAGTCTGCTCAAGGAGGAACGGGCCATTGTCACCGAAATACCGGGCACTACCCGTGACACCATTGAAGAGTATCTGGATATCAGTGGGCTGCCGGTTCGGATCATCGATACCGCAGGCATACGGACAGCCGAGGGGGCTGTAGAAGAGCTTGGCATCATGCGGTCCCGCCAGAAACTGGCAAGCGCAGATCTTGTGCTCCTTATGATTGATGGTGCCACCCCCGTTGTAGCAGCTGATCGTGAATTATATGACAGTGTGACCGGCAAATTACGCCTGCTTGTTGTCAACAAGATGGATATTGCGCCGCCCGATGCCATGGTCGAATGCCAAAAGAACTTTCCAGATGCCACGATTATTGCGATTTCAGCTAAAACCATGGCCGGACTGGGCGATCTTGAAAGGGCGATTTTTGCAATGGCCTGCGGTCATGATTTGCGGTGGGATACCGGGTTTGATTGTGTCCCCAACCAGCGGCACCGCCTTGCTTTTACTCGGGCCTTGGCTGCAGTTGAATGTGTAATGACAGGAATTTCAAGTGGACTCCCGCCCGACCTGATTGCCATCGACCTGCAGAGCGCCCTGGACCATCTTGGAGAGGTAGTAGGGGAGACCAGTACCAGTATCGATGAGTTGCTTGATCTGATATTTACCCGTTTTTGTATAGGAAAATAGCGAATAACTTTAAAGATATCTGCAATTGGCGTTGACGGCGACCTTGTTGGGTCGTTATAGTTTTATCAGCGGCAGTCACGCATTGATGCATTTATATACTTCTTCCTGGGCGCATGACCATGAGTACGGAAACGATAAAGACCGTGGATCTTGAACAGCAGGTAACTTTTTTAAAGAAGATCTATTTCTTTAATGATTTTGACGACCACGAACTTAAGCAGTTTCTGTCGGTCAGCAAATGGATGGTCGTTTCCGACAAAACCTTGGTGATCGAGGAGAATTCCATCGGTAAGGGCTTCTATGTTCTCGTGCATGGCGAAGTAGCGGTATTTAAAACCAATTCTGAAGACGGCAGCACCGTTCTTCTGACCACCCTTACTGATGGTGATTGCTTTGGCGAGATGTCACTGGTAACCGAGACCAAGCGCACCGCCGGCATTATTACTACTCGTAATTCCTTTATCTTGATGGTCAATCAGGAGATTATCAATAACTCGAATGTCTTCCTGCAGCTCAAATTCTACAAACGATTTTGTGAGATATTGGTTAACAGGCTTATTCGGGCTAATCAACGGGTGGTCAGCCAATTGACCGTTCCTCAGCAACCCGTGAACATTCCGTCCACCAAGGAAACAAAACCCGGCAAGATCGAGATCGCTTTAACTGATCGGCTTCTCGAGGGTTCTGCCGGTAGTAAACAAAAAACCGGTGTCACCCCGCCTCCTTCAAATATACCGGTCGAAAGAGAACCTGTTGTTCAGCAGTCAGCAATTGAATCAAGCAGCCAACCAGACCAGTCGGAACGACGGGATAAACTCGGCGCCTTAAGTATTCGCAGACGTTTGATGCCTGAGCAGTATTTGACGATTAGTCCAGGGTCCAATGAACGTTTGGCAGGCTATCTGCATGGCGAGATAAATGACACCAGGGGTTTTGCAGAAACGATTATGCTCGACCCTGCATTGAGCGCCTCTGTCTTGCAGTGTGCCAATTCATCCTTTTTCAGGCGAGCCACTGTTGTGGCAACGGTACCGCATGCCATGATTACCGTGGGTATAAAACATATTCAGGAGTTGGCAGGCGAGGTAGTTGACAGAAGTAAAAATATTCTGCCGTTTGGCGGAACTCGGGGAATCGCCAGGAAGTTCTGGGAGCATGCCGTTGTTGTCGGGCGTATTGCCGAGATGCTCAAAGATGCTATCCGGATCTCAATGCCGGCGGATATCTATCTGGCCGGTTTGCTGCACGACTTGGGCATGCTTGCCCTTGACAAATTTGATCCGACATTTTATGTCAAGGTCGAACAACAAGATCCGGAGATGACAAATATCATCCCGGCTGAAAAAGAGTATATCGGTGCCGACCATTGTCAGACAGGATTTTGGCTGATGGAGAAGATGGGGCTGCCGCAAGTCTATCAGGATGTCAGCCGGTTTCATCATGCCCCGGAAGGCGCTCGCGATAACTATCTGGCCGTGGCCCTGGTCCATCTTGCTGATCTGTTTGCAGAGGACAGAGGCGCCTGCATCGGTGGCCAGAAAGATATGAATGATTCCTTGCAGCGCTCCTTTGCCTGGGTGCTGATCCAGGAACAGAGCAGGGCCTTTATGGATGTCAATATTGCTGAATTTATCGATTCCATGAAAGCCGAGATCGATAAAACGTGGAAGGACCTTGTCCGGGAAATTCCTTAAGTTAGTTGCCGCTTAAGGAGATTTTGTGAAACTCGCCGCCCCGCCTTAACTGGTCGGCGAGAACTGGTCTTTATCCGCTCCGCAGATAGGGCATTTCCATCCGGTCGGTAGATCCTCAAAGGCGGTACCGGCTGGTACGCCGTTTTCAGGATCTCCATCGTCGGGGTTATAGACATAGCCGCATACCTGACATACATAACTTTGCATAGTAATCCTCTTTTTTTGTTTGGTTTAATTGAAAAAACAGTATCGTTTATAACGATGCACACCCAAGCGGGCACCCGCAAGGGATGCCCCTACAACTGCCACATGGTCCATAGGGTTTTGTAGGGATGCCCCTTGCGGGTATCCTTCAACGGTTTATCAGATATACATTTAAAATAAGAATACGTGTTTTAATACCCGTCAGCAAGAAATCTCTTGGGAATCTTATTTGGCCGAAAATCGGCATGCAATATTTATATATTAACTAGCCGGGGGACACGCTTATGGCCGAAAAAAAACTGGTCATTGCCAGAGAGGCGATTGCCGGGCGGGTGAAAGAGCTTGGCAGCCGGATAACCGCAGACTATCAGGGCCGACAACTGCTGGTGGTCGGCATCTTGAACGGCGCTTTCATTTTTATGGCCGATCTGATCCGCGAAATCGATCTGCCCCTGGAGATTGATTTTGTCCGGGTTAAGAGCTATGGGGCCGGCTCATCCTCCTCAGGCACCCTCAATTTTACCAAGGATGTGGAGATCCCGATGGCAGGCAAGGACCTCCTGCTGGTTGAAGACATTATCGATACCGGGCTGACTATTGCCAATGTCAAAGAGATTTTTGCGGCCAAAAATCCTTTAAGCATTAAGGTGTGTGCCTTGATCGACAAGAAAGAGCGTCGCAAGATTCCAATTGTTGCCGACTATGTCGGTTTCGAAATTGAAGAAGGTTTCCTGGTGGGTTATGGTCTTGATTTTGCTGAAAAACACCGGCATTATCATGAGGTTTACCATCTGCTGAACTGCGATTGAGACCTGTAAGTAATATTATGTCCATGACGCTTTTTGACAAGGACCGCGCCTATCTCTGGCACCCCTATACCCAGATGCAGGATTATGCCGAACGAGATCCGCTCCTGGTAGATAGAGCCCAAGGCCTGCTGCTTTACGACAGTCAGGGTAAAACCTATTTTGACACTATCTCCTCCTGGTGGTGTATCCTGCACGGCCACAATCATCCGACCATCAAGGCGCGCATCCATGCCCAGCTTGATCGTCTGGAACAGGTGCTTCTGGCCGGCCTCACCCATGAACCGGCCATTCTCCTGGCCGAACAACTGATTGCTCTGACCCCTGCGAAACTGAAAAAGGTATTTTACTCTGATAACGGCTCGACCGCCTGTGAAGTGGCAGTCAAGATGTCACTCCAGTACTGGCGGCACCGGGGCAGGCCGGAACGCAGCGGACTGGTTGCCGTGGAACGGGGCTACCATGGCGACACCATCGGCACCATGAGCTTGGGTGGCGTGCCGGAGTTTCATCAGGCCTTTGCCAGCCTTCTCTTCAAATCGCACCGTATCCCATCGCCCTATTGTTACCGCTGTCCCATGCTGCGGGAGCCCCAGAGTTGCGAGCTCGCCTGTCTTGCGCCTTTGCGGGTGCTTCTGGAGCATGAGGGTGAGCGGATCGCCGCTGTGATCATCGAACCCCTTATCCAGGCAGCCGGCGGGATGATAGTCTATCCAACCGCGTATCTCCAGAAAGTATCTGAACTCACCAGGCAATTCGGGGTTCACCTGATTCTTGATGAGGTAGCCACCGGCTTTGGGCGCACCGGTCGGATGTTCGCTCTCGAACATGCCGGCATTGAGCCTGATTTTTTATGCCTTTCCAAGGGGTTGACCGCCGGCTTCCTGCCGATGGCCGCCACACTGGCCAGCGAGGAGATCTACCTGGCTTTTTATGCGGATTATCGGCAGAACAGAACTTTTTATCATGGCCATACTTTCACCGGTAACCCCTTGGCGGCAGCAGCCGGCCTTGGTTCATTGCAGGTTTTTGCCGAAGAGCAGACTCTCGGGCGTTTGCCGGCCACGGTTGCCTATCTGCATGAACGGATGGCCCGGTTTCTCGATCTGCCCTGGGTCGGCGATTTAAGGCAGCTAGGTTTGATCTCGGCCCTTGAACTGGTGCGGGATCGTCCGACCAAAGCGCCTTTCGGTTTTGTCGAACGGGTAGGGTGGCGCATCTATCTGGCCGGGTTGGAAAAAGGGCTCATTCTGCGACCCCTCGGCAATATTGTCTACCTCTGGCTGCCACTCTCAGTGACTATCGCCGAGATTGACGAAATTACCGAACGGATGTGGTTAGTCCTCTCCGATCCGAAAAATATCTACGGCCATTAACAACATAAAAATTTTTGACACTATCTAATTCCTGAGCCTTAACGGAAATTTTGACCGATTTCTATGCCATTTCGTCATCAAATCAACTCGTTAGCTTGGTCAGATCCCTTCTGATGGAAAGGGGTTGTGCACTGACCAAGGGCAGGCTGCTTTTTTTGTCGACGTTCTCGACTATAAAAGCAGCCCACCCTCTTTTTTGACTTGGAAACAGGTCTTAGAAGTTCGCTTTCATTTGATTAAAGAATAAGTTGTCTATTGCGCCGATATGCTTTTCTACGAGGTCTTTATATGCGGCGCTATCGGCCTTTGCATCGAATTTAAGCGTTTTTGATGTAGTCCCGGAAAAGGCTCCGGCGATACTGCTCAGCGCATTGGCGGTTTTATCGCCGGCTGTCAGCGCATCCTTAACTTCAATGATAAATTTGCCGTCAGCAAACACCGGTTCTTTCAATATAAAGCGCGATGTCCCATTTTTACTGACCACGGTGTAATTCGTATCTTCGGGAATCAAAGTGACTTTCAAATCCGTATTAACCTCAGCTTTATTCCTGAATTGACCGCCTTTTGTCTCCATGTTCGCATAGGTAACCGTAAAGTTTGCCTTTAACACGGCGGTATCCATCTCTTCGGCTATTTTCTCTTCCCATTTTTCCGGATTAAAGTTGGAGAACTGGGATGCAAACATGTTACCTAGACCCAGGCGTTTATCATTTGGATCAAAATAAAGCGGCAGTCCCTTGGCTGCGAACATCTGGGATGTTCTATTCCATGAAGATATCTCATAAGGAGCTTTTTTCTCTTTCTCTACCAGCTTTTGAAATGACTTGCTTTGCTTGAGTTGTTCAACAGGTATCACTTCAATGCCGGCCTTCTTGAACTCTTCCACCATTTGCTCGTACATCTTATCGGTAATAGCTTGGAATTGTTCGGTTTCGATGCCTTTAAGGTTTGCCCACACCCCCACCGTTGAAGAGGATTTCTGCTGGGCGTTGGAGGCCGTAGCGCCTCCATAACTCTTCGTTACAAATTCAACAAAATATTGGGATATCGCAACTTTTTTTATCCCCTTCAATTTATTGGCCTTTTTTATCTCCACATACTGCTGGGTAAGCGTCGTCTGATCCGCCGTCAGATTAAATGGTTGCGGCTTGGGTGTTGCACATCCGACCAATAAAGCCATAGTACTTACGAGCAAAACTAGAAAAGTCCGTAACCTTTTATCTCTTATCATGCCGGTTCTCCTTTTGTGTTGTTGGAATAATTGTGCCGAATATGCCTGCCTTTCCGGATGAGTTTGTCAAGCACATATGTCTTTTGCCAGCGGGATTCTGAAAGTGAGTTAATCATGGCAGCATGAAAATGCTGGATTTTCTTTGCTTTCGTTTTCTTCCAAAATATTCCATTTATAAATTTTTCTTATCGTCTTCTTCCTGATTTTTCTTCATTTTCTTCGTGAGTTACCAGTTGGTTGCCGAAGGCATGACCTGGAGGTAATGGGTCATGAAACGAATTCGAAAACGGCACTGCCGGCACTGCTCCATCTTCTTCATCCC
>Ga0208863_1000982_pt1 | contig 20908 bp, 15 predicted proteins | sample RifOxyD3_FD_184040 | JGI IMG/M metagenome (GOLD analysis project Ga0208863, IMG submission 184040) | Soil microbial communities from Rifle, Colorado - Rifle Oxygen_injection D3 (SPAdes) | ecosystem: Environmental > Terrestrial > Deep subsurface > Rock core/Sediment | place: Rifle, Colorado...
GGTACCCCCGCCCGTGGCTGTGCCCTCGTATGTCTCTGCTGCCGTGACCCCGCTGGCTTACCGGCGCGATGCAGCCCATCACCTGTATGAGCGCAATATGCGCCGGGTTTACCGCGGCAAAATGCCGCCCCTGCTCTATGCCGTGGGGGTGTTGCAGGTGGAGGTAGATGGCATGGGCCATGTGACCAGCACCAGTTGGATGCGTGCCCCGAAACATGCGCCTGAGGTGATGGCCGAGATTGAGCGTACCGTGCGCCTGGCCGAGCCCTACCCCGCCCCTGTGCGCATGGGCCGGGTCACCTACACCGACACCTGGCTCTGGCACAAAAGCGGCCTGTTCCAGTTGGATACATTGACCGAAGGACAGTTGTAAGAGGCGCGTTATGGGGTCGACTTCATTTGGCTTTGTAGGGTCGACTTCAGTCGGCCTGGCAGGTGCAAGTCTGCCCCACAAATACAGAAACAACTCCACCTCACGACCCCCGATAAGTTGAATAGCTCCACGGGCTGACCAGCAGCGGCACGTGGTAATGCTGCTCGGGGGTGGCCACGCCGAAGTCCAGACACACCTGGTTCAAGAAATTAGGCTCTGGCAAGGCCACGCCACAGGCCTTGAAATACGCCGCCACATCGAACACCAGCCGGTAGCTGCCGCGCTGCAATTCGGTTGCGTCCAGCAGCAGCCCGCCGGGGTTGCGGCCGTCCTGGTTCAGCACGAACTGCTTGAGCAGCCTCAAGGCGTCACCCTCCGTGGCGTACAAAGTCACCCGCATGCCGGCTGCCGGCGTGCCGTGCATGGTGTCCAAAACATGCGTACTCAGTCCCATGGTGAAGCCCTCAAAAATTTGATCAAAGTGTATACACTGCAATGCAGTCAGCCACCGTCTTCGCCCAAATTCATGAGCCACTACAACAGCACTCTGCCCTACCCGCGCGACCTCAAGGGCTACGGCCCCACGCCACCCCATGCCCGCTGGCCGAATCAGGCCCGCATTGCAGTGCAATTTGTCCTGAACTATGAAGAAGGTGGCGAGAACTGCGTGCTGCACGGCGATGCAGGTTCAGAGCAATTTTTGTCCGAGATGGCTAACCCGGCCAGCTACCCGGATCGCCACATCAGCATGGAAGGCATTTACGAATACGGCGCACGTGCCGGCGTGTGGCGTATTTTGCGCGAGTTCGAGCAGCGCGGCCTGCCACTCACAGTGTTTGGTGTCAGCATGGCGCTGGCGCGTTACCCCGAACTGGTGCAGGCCTGCCAACAATTGGGCCATGAGATCGCCTGCCATGGCTGGCGCTGGATTCACTACCAGAACCTGCCCGAAGCGGTGGAGCGCGAGCACATGGCGCGTGGCATGGAGATACTGACAGAGCTGATGGGTACCCGGCCGCTGGGCTGGTACACCGGGCGCGACAGCCCCAACACGCGCCGACTGGTGGCCGACTACGGCGGTTTTGACTACGACAGCGACTATTACGGCGACGACCTGCCGTTCTGGATGGAAGTGGCAAAAACCAGCGGCGAGGTGGTGCCGCAACTGATCGTGCCCTACACGCTGGACTGCAACGACATGCGTTTTGCACTGCCGCAGGGCTACGCCTACGCCGACCCGTTTTTTCAGTACCTGAAGGACACGTTCGACGCGCTGTATGCCGAGGGCGACCCTGCCGGACTGGATGCCCCAAAGATGATGAGTGTGGGCATGCACTGCCGCCTGCTGGGTCGTCCGGGGCGCATTGTGGCGTTGCAGCGGTTTCTGGACTATATCGGCCAACACGATCGGGTTTGGATCTGCAGGCGGATTGACATTGCTCGGCATTGGCGAGACATGTGGCCGTATCAAGCCACAGCCCAGCGTTCGGATTAGCCCGTCTACTTTGATTGTTTTGATTGCTTTGATGAAAGATTGGGTCACGTGGCTGCTTTTAATTAGGCACTGCACTTCTTCGACCAGGGAAGGGAGAAAAGTCACATCAACAAACATTCACTTTATTTGACGAAAGGAGCCTTATGTCGATGAGCCTGGACCAACTCAATGGCGCTACCGACCATGACGCATTAACTTTGCTCGACGGCCTGTACGAACACTCGCCCTGGATCGCCAAAATGACGCTTGCGCAGCGGCCGTTTGTGTCGCTGCCCCAGCTCAAATTTGTCCTGGCACAGGTGGTCAGCGAGGCACCGCGCGAGGCCCAGCTTGGTCTGATCCGCGCCCACCCGGAGCTGGCGGGCAAGGCCATGGTGAGCCAGAACCTGACGGCCGAGTCGACCGTTGAGCAAAACAAGGCCGGGTTGACGCACTGCAGCGCCGATGAATTTGCCCGACTGCAACAGCTCAACGCCGACTACAACGCCAAATTTGGCTGGCCCTTCATTCTGGCGGTACGTGGCCCGCGCGGCCTGGGCCTGAGCCGGGCCGAGATCATTGCCACGTTTGAACGGCGCCTGCACGGCCACCCCGACTTCGAGTTGCAGGAATGCCTGCGCAACATCCACCGCATCGCCGAGATTCGCCTCAACGACAAGTTTGGCGTCAGCCCCGACCTGGGTGACCGGGTGTGGGACTGGCAGGAACAACTGAGCCACTATTCAGAGGCGCCGGATCAACTCACCGTGACCTACCTGACCGACGCGCACCGCGCCTGTGCCGCCTTCATCCAGGCGCAGATGCAGGCCTGCGGCTTTGACAGTGTGGGCATGGACGCGGTGGGCAATGTGGTGGGGCGCTATGAGGCCATGACAACAGGCAAAACCCTGCTCACCGGCAGCCACTATGACACCGTGCGCAACGGTGGCAAATACGACGGTCGCCTTGGTATTTTTGTGCCCATGGCCTGCGTGCGTGAGCTGCACCGTGCGGGCAAACGCTTGCCCTTCGCGATTGAAGTGGTGGCCTTTGCCGAAGAAGAAGGCCAGCGTTTCAAGGCCACCTTTCTGGGCTCGGGCGCGCTCACCGGCGACTTCAACCCGGTCTGGCTCGACCAGTTGGATGCCGACGGGGTGTCGATGCGCGCTGCCATGCAACAGGCGGGCCTGTGCCCGGACGACATCACCAAGCTCAAACGCGATCCTGAAAAGTACCTGGGCTTTGTCGAAGTGCACATCGAGCAGGGTCCGGTGCTCAACGCGCTGAACCTGCCGCTGGGCATCGTGACATCCATCAACGCCAGCGTGCGTTACAGCGGCGAAGTGGTGGGCACGGCCTGCCACGCGGGCACCACGCCCATGAACCAGCGCTTTGACGCCGCTTGCGCCGTGGCCGAATTCATGCTGGCCTGCGAGCGCCGCGCCGCACGCGACGGCGACTCGGTTGCCACCGTGGGTCAGCTCAAGGTGCCCAACGGCTCGACCAACGTGGTGCCGGGCCGCTGCCAGTTCTCGCTCGACCTGCGCGCACCCAGCAATGCACAGCGTGACGCGTTGCAGGCCGACCTGCTGCGCGCATTGGCCGACATCTGCGTACAGCGCAAGCTCAGCTATCACCTCACCGAATCCTTGCGGGCCAGCGCCGCACCAAGCGCGCCAGATTGGCAACAGCGCTGGGAAAACGCGGTGGCCAGCCTGGGCTTGTCCGTTCACCGCATGCCCAGTGGGGCCGGACACGATGCCATGAAGCTGCATGACATCATGCCGCAAGCCATGCTGTTTGTGCGCGGCCAAAACGCCGGTATCAGCCACAACCCGCTTGAGTCAAGTACCAGCGACGACATGCAACTGGCGGTGGAAGCTTTTGGGCAATTGCTGGGGCAGTTGGGTAACCTGGCCTCTGTCGGGCCGAATTCATTCGGCCAGGTTTTCGTAGGGCGGACTTGCACCCGCCAGGTCGACTGAAGTCGACCCTACAAAGCCCTACAAAGCCCTACAAAGCCCTACAAAAGCCCAACACAACAATGACACAAGCTCTATGACCATGACCACTTACACCCAACTTGACACCTGGATCGACACCCACTTTGACGAACAGGTGCGCTTCCTGCAAGAACTCATTCGCGTGCCCACCGACACGCCCCCGGGCAACAACGCGCCCCACGCCGAACGCACTGCCGAGCTGTTGCAGGCCATGGGCATCGAGGCCGAAAAACACCCCGTGCCTGCGCCTGAGGTGCAGGCCGTCGGCTTACAAAGCATCACCAACCTGATCGTGCGCCACCGTTACGGTGCGGGCGGCAAAACCATTGCGCTCAATGCCCATGGCGACGTGGTGCCTCCGGGCGATGGCTGGACACATGACCCCTATGGCGGCGAGATCGAAAACGGCAAGATGTATGGCCGCGCCAGTGCGGTAAGCAAGTGCGACTTTTCCACCTTCACGTTTGCCATGCGTGCGCTGGAGGCGGTGTGCCCACCTGACAAGGGCAGCATTGAACTGCTGTTCACCTACGACGAGGAATTTGGCGGTGAAGTGGGCCCGGCCTGGTTGCTGCAACACCAACTCACCCGGCCCGACCTGATGATTGCTGCGGGCTTCAGTTACCAGGTGATCACCGCGCACAACGGCTGCCTGCAACTCGAAGTTACCGTGCACGGCCAGATGGCACACGCCGCCATTCCGGAATCGGGTGTCGACGCCTTGCAGGCCGCGGTGCAAATTTTGAACGTGCTGTACGCGCAAAACACGCTGTACCAAGCCATCTGCTCAAAGGTGCAGGGCATCAACCACCCGTATCTGAACGTCGGCCTGATCAGCGGCGGTACCAACACCAACGTGGTACCGGGCACAGTCAGCTTCAAGCTCGACCGGCGCATGATCCCCGAGGAAAACGCCACCGAGGTCGAAGCCACGTTGCGCCAGCTGATTTTTGATGCTGCCGCCACGTTGCCGGGCATCACGGTTGATGTCAAGCGCATGTTGCTGGCCCATGCGATGCAGCCCTTGCCCGGCAACCAGCCGCTGGTCGATGCCATTCAACAACACGGCAAGGCCATTTTTGGTGAAGAGATTCCGGCACTGGGCACGCCGCTGTACACCGACGTGCGCCTGTTTGCCCAACGCGGCATTCCGGGTGTGATCTATGGCGCCGGGCCGCGCACGGTACTTGAGTCCCACGCCAAACGCGCCGACGAGCGGCTGGCACTGGAAGACCTGCGCCGCGCCACCAAAGTCATTGCCCGCACCCTGCATGACTTGCTAGCTTGATCAAGGTCAGCAAATAAGCTTGCTGCAGGTGTAAAGTGCGTGCCATCCACATAACGAGGAACCCTAGATGAGCAATGAACTTTCACAAGCAGAACAAGCCCTGGGTGACGCATCTCGCGACTACCACCGCTTTCCCACCCGCGGCAAGATCTCGGTCAACGCCACCAAACCGCTGGTGAACCAGCGCGACCTGGCGCTGGCCTACTCACCCGGTGTGGCCTACCCCTGCCTCGACATCCAGGCCAACCCCGACCTGGCCTACGACTACACCAGCCGCGGTAATCTGGTGGGTGTAGTCACCAACGGCACGGCGGTGCTGGGCCTGGGCGACATTGGCCCGCTGGCGGGCAAGCCGGTGATGGAGGGCAAGGGCTGCCTGTTCAAGAAATTTGCCGGCATTGATGTGTTCGACATCGAATTGGCCGAACGTGACCCCGACAAACTGGTCGAGATCATCGCCGCCCTGGAGCCCACGCTGGGTGGCATCAACCTCGAAGACATCAAGGCGCCCGAGTGTTTTTACATTGAAGAAAAACTCAAGGCCCGCATGGGCATTCCGGTGTTCCACGACGACCAGCACGGTACCGCCATCATCAGCAGTGCCGCACTCATCAACGCCCTGGAACTGGTCGGCAAAAAAATCGGTGACGTGAAGGTGGCAGTGTCGGGCGCCGGCGCGGCAGCCATCGCCTGCCTGAACGTCATGGTCGGCCTGGGCGTGCAGGTCAAGAACGTGTTTATTTGTGACTCCAAAGGGGTGGTTTACAAAGGTCGCCCTGGCGGGTATGACGAGTCCAAAGCCCGCTTTGAGCAAGACACCAGCGCCCGCACCCTGGCCGATGCCGTCAATGAAGCCGACGTGTTCCTGGGTTGCTCGGCCGCCGGCGTGCTGACACAAGACATGGTCAAGTCCATGGCCAGTCAACCCATCATCCTGGCACTGGCCAACCCCGAACCTGAAATTCGGCCCGAACTGGCCAAGGCGGTGCGCCCGGATTGCATCATTGCCACCGGCCGCTCCGACTACCCGAACCAGGTCAACAACGTCCTGTGTTTCCCCTACATCTTCCGCGGTGCGCTGGACTGCGGCGCCACCCAGATCACAGAAGCCATGAAGCTGGCCTGTGTGCATGAAATTGCCGCCCTGGCCAAAGCCGACATCAGCGAAGAAGTAGCGCATGCCTACGCCGGCCAGGACTTGGCCTTTGGCGTTGACTTCATCATTCCCAAGCCCTTCGACTCACGCCTGATCCTGCGTATTGCGCCCGCCGTGGCAGCCGCAGCCGAGGCCTCGGGTGTGGCCAAGCGCCCGATCAAGGACATGGACGCTTACCGTCGCCAATTGTCACGCTTCATTTATTCCACTGGCTTGCTGATGGAGCCAGTGTTCAACGCCGCCCGCAATGCCCCCGACAGCGCCAAACGGGTCGCCTATGCCGAAGGCGAAGACGACCGCGTGCTGCGCGCGGCGCAACTCGTGGTTGAAGGCGGGCTGGCCCGCCCCATTTTGATTGGCCGCCCGGCGGTGATCGAAGCCCGCATTCTCAAGGCCGGCCTGCGACTGCAATTGGGCCGCGACTTTGACTGCTGCAACCCCGAAGACGACCCGCGTTTCCGCCAGTACTGGGAAACCTACCACCAGGTCATGGGCCGCCATGGCGTCAGCCCCGAAGCCGCCAAGGCGGCGGTGCGCCGCTCCACCACAACCATTGCCGCGCTGATGGTCAAGCTTGGCGACGCCGACGCCATGCTGTGCGGCCTGCATGGCCGTTTTGACGTGCACCTGGACCATGTGCGCGACATCCTGGGTGTCAAGGCGGACGCCTCCGGCTTTGCTACCCTGAACGCGCTGATGCTGGAGCAATACTCCATTTTTGTGGCCGACACCTATGTCAACGACGACCCCAGCGCCGAGCAACTGGCCGACATTGCCCGCATGGCCGCCGACGAAGTGCGCCGCTTTGGCATTGCCCCCAAGGTGGCGTTTTTGTCACACTCCAACTACGGTTCGTCCAACCGGGGCTCGGCGCGCAAGATGCGTCTGGCACGCGACCTGTTCAAGGCCAACTGCCCCGACATTGAGTGCGACGGCGAAATGCAGGGCGACGCCGCCCTGTCAGAAGACATCCGCAACGCCACCCTGATCGGCAACACCCTGAGCGGCGCCGCCAACATCCTGATCTGCCCGAATCTGGACTCGGCCAACATCCTGTTCAATGTGCTCAAGATGACGGGCAGCAACGGCCTGACCGTCGGCCCCATCCTGCTGGGTTCCGCAGCCACCGCGCATGTGCTCAACCCCTCAAGCACCGTACGCCGTGTCGTCAACATGACTGCGCTGGCGGTAGCCGACGTCAGCGCGCTGCGCTGAACACCCGGCCCCTGCGCGGAGCTGAACGACCACAACGACGCCCTGTGCACCATGTGAGTGCACAGGGCGTTTATATTTGTTACGGCCTGGTCAGCAAGGCCTGGCATCTTTATTGCTGATTCCCATGCACAAACGCAAACTTTTGGAGTTCTCATGTCAAAACGCTTTTTCCTGAAAACTGCGGCCAGCCTGGCTGCGGTGAGCTTCCTGGGCCTGGCCCAGGCGCAAACCACCCCCATCAAATTCCAGCTCGACTGGCGCTTCGAAGGCCCCGCCGCGTTGTTTCTGACGCCCGTGGCCAAAGGCTATTTCAAGGACGCCAAGCTGGACGTGACGGTCGACGCGGGCAATGGCTCGGGCGGCGCCGTGACCCGTGTGGCATCAGGCGCGTACGACATGGGCTTTGCCGACCTGGCCGCCGTGATGGAATTCCACGCCAACAACCCCGACGCGCCCAACAAACCCGTGGCCGTGATGATGGTCTACAACGACACCCCGGCTTCGGTCATGGCCCTGAAGAAGTCCGGCATCAAGACCCCGGCCGACCTCAATGGCAAAAAGATGGGCGCACCGGTGTTCGACGCCGGCCGACGCGCCTTTCCGATTTTTGCCAAAGCCAACGCCATCAGCGGCGTGAGCTGGACCGCGATGGACCCGCCGCTGCGCGAGACCATGCTGGTGCGCGGTGACATTGACGCCATCACCGGTTTTACCTTCACCTCGCTGCTGAACCTGGAGGCGCGCGGCGTCAAGGCGACCGACGTGGTGGTGCTGCCCTACCCGGCTTTTGGCGTCAAGCTGTATGGCAACGCCATCATCGCTTCACCCAAGCTCATCAAGGAAAAGCCAGAGGTAGTCAAAGCCTTCCTCGCCGCTTTTACCAAGGGCGCCAAAGACGTGATCAGTAACCCTGCAGCGGCCATCAATGATGTCAAGGCACGTGACGGCATTGTCAATGTGGCGCTGGAAACCCGCCGTCTGCAACTGGCCATCGACACCGTGATCAACAGCCCGAACGCCCGCGCCGAGGGTTTTGGCCAGGTCAACGGCCCACGCCTGGCGCTGATGGCGTCGCAAGTGTCGGACGCCTTCAACACCAAAACCCGGGTCAATCCGGACGCGGTCTGGAATGGCAGCTTTTTGCCACCTAAAGCAGCGCTGGATGTGTTGCCCAAGTAACAAGCCATGACGCACAGCGAAGCCAGCCCCTGGTTTGTCGACTTCTCGGACGTCTGGCTGGCCTACAACGACGAACTGCTGGAGCAAAACCAGTTTGCCGTCGAGGCCATCGACATGAAGGTGCGCCAGGGCGAGTTCATCGCCATAGTGGGCCCGTCCGGCTGTGGCAAATCGACCTTCATGAAGCTGGCCACCGGTCTGAAAATGCCCTCCATGGGCAAAATTCACATCGACCAGCAGCAAGTCACCGGCCCGCTCAAAATATCGGGCATGGCGTTTCAGGCGCCGTCGCTGTTGCCCTGGCGCACCACCGTGGGCAACGTGCTGTTGCCGCTGGAAATTGTGGAACCCTACCGCAGCAACTTCAAAGCCAAACGCAAGGAATACGAGGAACGCGCCCGTGTGCTGCTGCAAAAGGTTGGCCTGGGCGGCTATGAGGACAAGTTCCCCTGGCAACTCTCGGGGGGCATGCAACAGCGCGCCAGCATTTGCCGAGCGCTGATTCACGAGCCCAAAATGTTGCTGCTTGACGAGCCTTTTGGGGCCTTGGATGCCTTCACCCGCGAGGAGCTCTGGTGCATTCTGCGTGACCTCTGGACCGAACAGCAGTTCAACGTGATCCTGGTCACCCACGACCTGCGCGAATCGGTGTTTCTGGCCGATACCGTGTACGTGATGAGCAAGAGCCCGGGTCGTTTTGTCGTCAAACGCCAGATTGACCTGCCGCGCCCGCGCGACCTGGAGATCACCTACACCACGGAATTTACCGACATCGTGCATGAACTGCGCGGTCACATTGGTGCCATGCGCCAAAACGGTGCAGTCAACCCGCCCAAGGTGAGCGCATGAACAAGAAACAAATAGAAATCTGGTCACCCTGGCTGCTGCTGCTGCTGGTGCTGGTGCTGTGGCAAATCATCTGCTCGGGCTTTGGTGTGTCGGAGTTCATCTTTCCCAGCCCGTGGCGCATCTGGACCCAGTTCTGGGAGTTCCGCGACACCATTGCCGGGCACGCCTGGCGCACCTACTGGGTCACCATGGTGGGCTTTGGCCTGGCGATTGTGGTGGGTGTGCTGCTGGGTTTTCTAATTGGCAGCTCGCGCCTGGCCTATGCCGCCGTTTACCCGCTGATGACCGCGTTCAACGCGCTGCCCAAAGCGGCCTTTGTGCCGATTCTGGTGGTCTGGTTTGGCATTGGCGCCGGGCCCGCCATTCTGACGGCGTTTTTGATCAGCTTTTTCCCGATCATGGTCAACATTGCCACCGGCCTGGCCACGCTGGAACCCGAGCTTGAAGACGTGTTGCGGGTGCTCGGCGCCAAGCGCTGGGACGTGCTGATCAAGGTGGGTCTGCCACGCTCCATGCCCTACTTTTATGGCTCGCTCAAGGTCGCCATCACGCTGGCGTTTGTTGGCACCACGGTGAGTGAGATGACCGCCGCCAACGAAGGCATTGGTTACCTGCTGATCTCAGCTGGCTCCAGCATGCAAATGGGCCTGGCCTTTGCCGGCCTGGTGGTGGTGGGCGCCATGGCGATGGTGATGTACGAGCTCTTCAGCGCCCTAGAAAAACACACCACCGCCTGGGCGCATCGCGGCTCACAGGACCACTGAACCGGCTGCGCCATGAGCTGGCATGCCCGACTTGACATCGATTACCGCCTGGAACAGCAGCGCAGCGTGGCGCGCCACAGCCACACCGGGCCGCTGCGCGTGCTGCAAAGCCTGTACCCCGAGGGTGACGCCATCTGCCACAACGTGCTGGTGCATCCGCCCGGTGGCCTGGTGGGCGGCGACACGCTGGAGATGACGATTGCGGCGAATGGCGCAGCCCATGGCCTGATCACCACGCCGGGCGCCACGCGGTTCTATCGCAGCTTGGGTGAGCCGGCGGTGCAGCGCACCCGGATCCAGCTCACCGACCGGGCACGCCTGGAATGGTTGCCCCTGGAAGCCATCGCCTACAACGCCTGCCTGGCAGAAAACCACCTGACCGTGTCGCTCGGCCCACAAGCCGAATTCATGGGCTGGGACATGACCGCCTTCGGCCTGCCCAGCGCGAACCTGCCGTTTGATACAGGCCAGTTTTTGCAACACATCGAGGTCCCAGGTGTCTGGTTGGAGCATGGGTTAATGCAGGCGCATGACCACTGCCTGATGAACGGCCCGCTGGGCCTGGCCGGGCAGCGCTGTATGGCTTCGCTGTTTTTTGTCAGTGGCAGCAAACTGGCACGCGACCGCCGTGAGGCCGGCCTGGCGCTGGCCCGCCAGGTCATCGCAACCCACGCCTTGGGCGCCACCACAGGCGCCACCTGCCCGAACGAGCAGGTCATGGTGCTGCGGGTGCTGGCACCCCTGGTGGAACCCGCGGCGGATCTGCTGCGCCAGGTGTGGCAGGTTTGGCGGCAACACTTCTGGCAATTACCCGCTACCGTGCCGCGCATTTGGTCAACTTGACGTGAACAACGGTGTCGACCCGGATTTTTGTGGGGCTTTGTGAGGGCTTTGTAGGGCCGACTTCAGTCGGCCAGGCGGGTTGAAACCCGCCCTACAGGGGCCAGGCGAGGTTCAACCCGCTCTACGATAGGCCATGGCGGACTGAAGTGTGCCCCACAGAATGATGACCAGGCTGATCAAATCGCCACCAGTTGGCGCACGCCGTCAATCTCCATGTTGGCACCCAGACCCTGCGCGCGCACCGCGCCGCGCTCCATCACCACGTAGTTGTCGGCCAGTTCCTGGGCAAAATCGTAGTACTGCTCCACCAGCACAATCGCCATGTCGCCGCGGTCGGCCAGCATACGGATGACACGACCGATGTCCTTGATGATGCTGGGCTGGATGCCCTCGGTGGGCTCGTCCAGGATCAGCAGCTTGGGTCCGGCCGCCAGCGCGCGGGCAATGGCCAGCTGCTGCTGTTGCCCGCCCGACAGGTCGCCGCCGCGGCGGTGCAGCATCTGCTTGAGCACAGGGAAAAGTTCGAAAAGTTCGGGCGGAATGGGGGTGCTGGCGGGCTTGTAGGCCAGGCCCATGGCCAGGTTTTCCTGCACCGTGAGGCGACCAAAAATCTCACGTCCCTGTGGCACAAAACCAATGCCGGCGCGGGCGCGCTCGTAAGGCGTGGCATTCTGGATCTCGCGGCCATCAAATTCGATGCTGCCGCTTTTGATGAGCACCAGGCCCATCAGGCTTTTCAGCAGCGTGGTCTTGCCGACCCCGTTGCGCCCCAGAATCACGGTGACCTTGCCCAGGGTGGCCTGCAAGCTGACGTCGCGCAGGATGTGCGAACCGCCATAGTATTGGTTGATGTTTTTGACGTTCAGCATAGGGTTGCCATCTCAGCGGCCCAGATAGACTTCGATGACGCGCTCATCGGCTTGCACCTGCGCCAGCGTGCCTTGCGCCAGCACCGAGCCGTCGCACAGCACGGTGACAATGTCGGAAATGGTGTTGATGAAACTCATGTCGTGCTCCACCACCATCAGCGAGTGTTTTCCCTTGAGGCTTAAAAACAGCTCGGCGGTGCGCTCGGTTTCCTCGTCGGTCATACCGGCCACCGGCTCGTCGAGCAGCAGCAATTTGGGGTCCTGCATCAGCAACATGCCGATCTCCAGCCACTGCTTTTGCCCGTGGCTCAGGTTACCTGCCTGGCCGCGCACACTGTCCGCCAGATGGATCGTGTGTAATACCTCCGCCAGGCGGTCGCTCTGGGCGGAGTCAAGCCGGAAAAACATTGAGCTGATGACGGCCTTGTTGGTTTTGAGCGCCAGCTCCAGGTTCTCGAACACGCTCAATTGCTCGAACACCGTGGGTTTCTGGAACTTGCGGCCGATGCCCATCTGGGCAATCTCGGACTCCTTGTAGCGCAGCAGGTCGATGGTGCTGCCAAAGAACACCTGACCTTCATCGGGGCGGGTCTTGCCGGTGATGATGTCCATCATGGTGGTCTTGCCGGCGCCATTGGGGCCGATGATGCAGCGCAGCTCGCCCGGCGCAATGTCCAGGCTCAGCTTGTTGATGGCCTTGAAACCGTCAAAACTCACACTCACGTCTTCGAGGTAAAGAATGCGGCCATGGGTGATGTCGACTTCACCCGGTGTGGCAATGCGCGAAAAGCCTGCTTGCCGCCCGCCCGACTCGGTTTGCCCGGCCCGGGTGGCCTGCGCCGCCTGGTAGGCCTCCAACCGCCGGGCGCCCTGCTCCATCAATTCGGGCGTCATTTCGCACCGCCCTTCAATTTTTTGACCAAACCCACCACACCGTTGGGCAGGAACAGCGTCACACCAATGAACAGCAGGCCCAGAAAGTACAACCAGAATTCGGGGTAAGCCACCGTCAACCAGCTCTTGGCGCCGTTCACAATGAAGGCCCCCACAATCGGGCCGATCAGCGTGGCCCGGCCGCCCACGGCGGCCCAGATAGCGATCTCGATTGAATTGGCTGGGCTCATTTCGCTCGGGTTGATAATGCCCACCTGCGGCACATACAGGGCGCCGGCCACGCCACACATCATGGCCGAAATGGTCCAGATGGTGAGCTTGTAGCCCAACGGGTTGTAGCCGCTGAACATGACCCGGGTTTCCGCATCACGCACCGCCTGCAGAACCCGGCCGAACTTGCTGCCAATGAGCCAGCGCGCCATCAAAAAGAAACCCAGCAGCGTCACGCCGGTCAGCACAAACAGGGTCATGCGCATCTCTTGTGTCGCCACCGGGATGCCCAAAATGCGCTTGAAATCAGTAAAGCCGTTGTTGCCGCCAAAACCGGTCTCGTTGCGAAAGAACAGCAGCATCGCGGCAAAGGTCAGGGCCTGGGTGATGATGGAAAAGTACACCCCCTTGATGCGCGAGCGGAAAGCAAAGTAGCCAAAGACAAAGGCCACCAGCCCCGGCACCACCACGATCAGGATCAGGGTGGCAACGAAGCTGTCAGAAAAGGTCCAGTGCCAGGGCAGCTCTTTCCAGTCCAGAAACACCATGAAGTCGGGCAAATTGCTTTTGTAATTGCCGTCGGTACCAATCTGGCGCATCAGGTACATGCCCATGACGTAGCCGCCGAGCGCAAAAAACAGGCCGTGGCCCAGGCTCAGGATGCCGCTGAATCCCCAGATCAGGTCCATCGCCAAAGCACAAATGGCGTAACACATGATCTTGCCGAGCAGACCCACGGCGTAGTCGCTCAGGTGGAACACGCTGTCGGCGGGCACCAGCAGATTGAGCGCTGGTGCCACGGCGCAGACCACGATCAGGGCAATGATGAAAGCGCTCCAGCCGGTGCGGGTCAGCAGCGGTGAAGGCACAGGGAGTTGGATGGAACTGGTCATGGTGTCACGCCTCCGCACTGCGGCCCTTCATGGCAAAGATGCCTTGCGGACGTTTCTGGATAAAGATGATGATGAACACCAGCACGGCAATCTTGGCCAGCACAGCGCCCGCCCAGCCCTCCAGGAACTTGTTCAACACGCCCAGACCCAGCGCGGCATAGACCGTGCCCGCCAGTTGACCAACGCCGCCCAGCACCACCACCATGAAGGCATCAACGATGTAGCCCTGGCCCAGGTCCGGCCCCACGTTGCCGACCTGGCTCAGGGCACAGCCCGCCAGCCCGGCAATACCCGAACCCAGCGCAAAGGCATAGGTGTCGATGCGCGCGGTGTTGACGCCCATGCAAGACGCGATGGGCCGGTTTTGCGTGACGCCGCGCACAAACAAGCCCAGACGGGTCTTGCCAATCAGCCAGGCCACGGTACCCAGCACAAAGAGGGCAAAACCGATGATGACCAGCCGGTTGAACGGCAGCGACAAATTGCCCAGCACCTGCACACCGCCGCTCATCCACGCCGGGTTTTCGACCCCCACGTTTTGCGCACCAAAAATCGTGCGAACCAATTGCATCAGCATCAGGCTGATGCCCCAGGTGGCCAGCAGGGTCTCCAAGGGCCGGCCATACAAAAAGCGGATCACGCTGCGCTCAAGCAACACACCCATCAGCGCGGACGCCATGAAAGCCACCGGCACCGCCGCCAGCAGGTACCAGTCAAAGGCGCCGGGCAGGTAGCGCTGAAACAGCCCCTGCACCACGTAGGTGGCATAAGCGCCAATCATCATGAGCTCGCCGTGCGCCATGTTGATGACACCCATGAGACCATAGGTGATGGCCAGGCCCAACGCCACCAGCAACAGGATTGACCCAAGGCTGATGCCACTGAACACGGCGCCCAGTTTGTCGCCCCAGGCCAGCCGGGATTCAACCTCGCGCAGGGCCTTGCCCAGGGCCGCCTTGACCGCGCCGTCCGATTCGGTTTGCAGGTGCGCCAGCAGAATGGTTTTGGTGCCGGACTGGTCACTGGAGGCCAGCAAGGCGGCCGCTTCCAGGCGCTGCGCCTTGTCGGTGCTGCCCAGCAGCGCGGCGGCGCGCACCAGTGCCAATTGGTCCTTGATTTTTGGGTTTTGCTCGGCCGCAAAGGCTTTTTCGATCAGCGCCAGCTTGCTCGGGTCGGCATCACTTTGCATCTGTTGCACCGCCGCCATGCGCACAGAATCAATTTTGGAAAACAGCCGGAGTGCGGCCAGAGCTGAGTCAATCTCGCCGCGCATGCGGTTGTTGTTGATCACGTCTTCGGCATCGTCAGGCAAGGCGAATTCAGCCCCCGTTGCCGGGTCGACGCCCATGTCGTCCCTGACCACGATGGCCTTGCCACGCACCAGCTTGACTGCATCATCGGCCAGCGCCTGCAAAAACAGCGCGGTACCGGTATCGGCATGGGCCACAGCCTGGTTCAGGGCTTCGATGCGGGCATCGGTCTCACCCATGCTGATGGCATTGGCCTCGTCCACGCTGATCGCATGGGCGTTGCAAGCCAGACAGAACGAGGTAAATAAAAATAGTTTTCGTATCAACATATAAGAAGACCCTGTAGGGTGGGCACGTTGGCAGTGCCCACACTGCAATTTCCTGATCCGTGACTTGTAGGGCTGAATTTATTCGGCCCTACAAATAACCTAGGTCTTATTTCTTGGCTGGCTCGTCCGGCTTGGATGCATTGCCTTCGATGTACGGGCTCCATGGCTTGGCTTTCACCGGGCCGGGGGTCTTCCAGACCACGTTGAACTGACCGTCGGCCTTGATCTCGCCAATAAACACCGACTTGTGCAGGTGGTGGTTCTTTTCGTCCATCTTGCTCACAATACCGCTCGGCGCCTTGAAGGTTTGGCCGGCCATGGCCGCAATCACCTTGTCAACATCGGTGGACTTGGCTTTTTCTACCGCCTGCTTCCACATGTTGATACCGATGTAAGTGGCTTCCATCGGGTCGTTGGTCAAAGCCTTGTCCTTGTGACCGGCAATCCCCTTGGCCTTGGCGTAAGCGGTCCATTTCTTGATGAACTCGGTGTTGGTCGGGTTCTTGATCGACTGGAAGTAGTTCCAGGCAGCCAGGTGCCCCACCAGCGGCTTGGTGTCGACGCCGCGCAGCTCTTCTTCACCCACGCTGAACGCGACCACGGGCACGTCCTTGGCCTTCAGGCCAGCGTTGCCAAGTTCCTTGTAGAACGGCACATTGGAGTCGCCATTGATGGTGGACACCACGGCGGTCTTGCCACCGGCGGAAAATTTCTTGATGTCAGCCACAATGGTCTGGTAGTCCGAGTGGCCAAACGGGGTGTACTTTTCGTCGATGTCGGTGTCTTTCACGCCCTTGGATTTGAGGTAGGCGCGCAGAATCTTGTTGGTGGTGCGGGGGTAGACATAGTCGGTACCCAACAGCACCCAGCGCTTGGCCGAGCCGCCGTCCTTGCTCATCAAATAGTCCACCGCGGGGATGGCTTGCTGATTCGGCGCGGCACCGGTGTAGAACACGTTTTTGCTCAACTCTTCACCCTCGTATTGCACCGGGTAGAACAGCAGGCCGTTCATTTCTTCCACCACCGGCAACACCGACTTGCGCGACACGCTGGTCCAGCAGCCAAAGATCACATCGACCTTGTCCTGACCCAGCAACTGCTTGGTCTTTTCGGCAAACAGCGGCCAGTTGGAGGCCGGGTCCACCACCACGGGCTCCAACTTCTTGCCGAGCAGGCCGCCCTTGGCGTTGATCTCGTCAATGGCCATCAGCACGGTGTCTTTCAACACAGTTTCCGAAATGGCCATGGTGCCCGACAGGCTGTGCAAAATGCCGACCTTGATGGTGTCGGCGGCGAGCGCTGGCAGTGCAGTGAGGGTGGTGAGCGCGACGGCAGCGGTGAGTGCCTTGAGCGTAAAACGACGTGAGTTCAAAGATTGCATGTGCTACTCCAAAGTTGATGAGACCGTTGTCGCTGCGCTGGACCTGCTTCTGGGAACCAGGCTTTTGCTGAAGCGATGGGGTAACTTTAGGGAAGCTTGCGGCTTTGGGAAATACGCCGAGTGGCGTATGGGAATTCACTTGGCGTATATTCAGTGCGTCAGCAACCCAAGGGATATGACATAAGAAAATTTGTCAACACTGGTCACCATGAAGCCAAAATTCTCCGCATGGCTCTCTCTTAAAACCCGTGCGACTGTCTTTACGATTGCAGTTTTTGTGCTCGGCATCTGTTCGCTGTCGTTCTACATCAGCCGGACCTTGCAAACCGATATGGAGCGCTTGTTGGGTGAACAGCAATTCTCAGTGGCATCTGCCGTCGCCAAGGAGATCGATGACAACGTGACCAACCGCATGCGGGCACTGGAAACCATTGCCAACGAAATGGACGAGCACCTGATCGGCGACCCCGCCGCCCTGCAAACCCGCATGGAGCAGCGCCCGCTGCTCCAGTTGTTGTTCAACTTCGGGGTATTTGTGACCGATCTGAATGGTACGGTCATCGCTGACGTGCCGCACTCGGCGCAGCGCCTGGGTATCAATTACATGGACCGGGATTTCATTGCCGCAACCCTGAAAGAGGCGAAGTCCGGCATTGGTCGGCCCGTCACGGGCAAAGCCTTGAAGGCCCCCGTTTTCGGAATGACCGTTCCCGTGCGTGGCGCGCAGGGCCAGGTGATCGGCGCGATCGTTGGTGCAACCAACCTGGGCGAACCGAACTTTCTGGACAACCTGATGCACAGCCCTTACGGCGAGACCGGTGGCTATTTGCTGGTCACACCGCAATACAGACAAATTATCACTGCCACCGACAAGACGCGCATCATGGAGGTGCTCCCCGCAGCGGGAATCCACCGTTATGTGGACCGCAACATCGCTGGCTACGAGGGCTACTCTGTTTTGGTCAATGCCCTGGGTGAGGAGCAATTGGCCTCCGTTAAAAAGATTCCCGCAGCGGGCTGGTACATCTTGCTCGGCACGCCCACGACAGAAGCCTTTGGCCCCTTGCACGAATTGCAGCAGCGCGTGATCTGGCTCACGCTGTTTCTGATCCTGCTGACCGGCGCGCTGACCTGGTGGGTTTTGAAGCGCCAGCTTGCACCTTTGGTGGCCACTGCGGACGCCATGGCCGCCCTGGCCGATTCAAACCAGGTGGCGCAGCCCTTGCCAGCCACACGGCAAGGCGAGATCGGGCAATTGGTGCATGCTTACAACCGCATTCTTCAGACCTGGCTGCAGCGCGAGGCAGCGTTGACCAAAACCACCGAGTTGCTCGAATACACCGGCAGACTGGCCAAAATCGGCGGCTGGGAACTGAACCTCCAGTCCATGACATTCTCATGGACGAGAGAAATCTTCAACATCGCCGAGATGGCCCCCCCAGTGGGGCCATCTCTCGAGGAAGGTATCAATCTATTCGCACCCGCGGCACGATCCATCATCGCTGCAGCGGTGCAGGGCGCGATCGACAACGGCACACCCTACGACCTTGAGCTGCCGATCATGACGGCCAAGGGGCAGCGCCTGTGGGTTCAAACCCAAGGTTTTGCCGAGGTGCGAGGCGGCAAGACCGTGCGCTTGTTTGGCACCTTTCAGGACATCACCGCGCGCAGGCTCGCTGCTGATGAACTGGCCCATAGAACGGCCCTTTTTGAAGCCATCTTTAAAAGCATCCCTGACGCCATCGTTTCGACCAACGTCAAACGCGAAGTTGTCGCCATCAACCCTGCCTTCACATCCATACTGGGCTATGGCATCGACGATCTTGCCGGCAGGCAAACTGCACACTTCTACGAAAGTCAGGACGAATGTGATCGGCAAGGCCAGCTTCGTTTCAATTTGACCGCGCGGGAGCGTTCCCTGCCCTACCAAGTCAATTACAAAAAAAAGGACGGCACGATCTTTCCTGGCGAGACACTCGGAACAATCATCGAAGCTTCTGACGGCATCGTACTGGGCTATCTCGGCGTCATACGGGATGTCACTGAACGACTACAAGGCCAAGCCAAACTCCAGCTTGCCGCCAACGTCTTTGACCATGCCCGCGAAGCCATTACCGTCACCGACGCCAAGGGAACCATTGTCGATGTCAATCACGCCTTCACCCGCATTACCGGGTATGGCAGAGAAGAGGTTATTGGTCAAAACCCTCGCATGCTCAAATCAGGTCGACAGGACCCGGCTTTCTATGCCGCCATGTGGGGCGCCTTGACCAACCAGGGCCACTGGAGTGGTGAAATCTGGAACCGACGCAAAAATGGCGAGGTCTACGCCGAGTTGCTTACCATCAGTGCGGTGCGTGATGGGCAAGGCCACACACAGCAATACGTGGCGCTGTTTTCCGACATCAGCGCCATCAAGGCACACCAAAGCCAGTTAGAACACATCGCCCATTTTGATGCGCTGACCAACCTGCCAAATCGCGTGCTGTTGGCAGACCGCCTGCAACAGGCGATGGCTCAGGTGAAGCGGCGCGGCCAACAGTTGGCCGTGGCCTATCTTGACCTGGATGGTTTCAAGAACATCAACGACCGTCACGGGCACGACGTCGGCGACCAACTGCTGATCACCCTGTCCGACGCCATGAAGAACACGCTGCGCGAAGGCGACACCCTGGCGCGCATTGGCGGAGACGAGTTTGTGGCGGTGCTGATTGATCTGGAGAACCCGGCGAGCTGCGTGCCCATGCTGACCCGGCTGTTGGAAGCTGCCGCCACACCGGTGCCATTGGGCGAGTTGCTGCTTCAGGGCTCAGCCAGCCTGGGTGTGACTTTCTATCCACAGGAACAAGACATCGATGCCGATCAACTCTTGCGCCAGGCCGACCAGGCCATGTACCAGGCCAAAGTGGGCGGCAAGCACCGGTACCACGTCTTCGACGCCGAGCAGGACAACAGCACCCGCGCCCACAACGAAAGCCTGAAGCACATCCGGCTGGCGTTGGGGCAAGGCGAATTCGCGCTGCATTACCAGCCCAAGGTCAACATGCGCAGCGGCAAAGTCACTGGCGCCGAGGCGCTGATCCGCTGGCAGCATCCCGAAAAAGGGCTACTGGCTCCAGCCGCGTTTTTACCGACAATCGAAAATCACCCGCTGGCCGTTGCCGTAGGCGAATGGGTGATTGACACAGCCTTGACCCAAATCGAGTGCTGGCATGGGCTCGGGTTGGATCTGCCGGTCAGCGTCAACATCTGTGCCTTTCAGTTGCAGCGAAGCGACTTTGTGGAACGTCTGCAGTTCATTCTGTCAACGCATCCACAGGTCAGCCCAACCAGCCTGGAACTCGAAGTGCTGGAGACCAGCGCGCTGGCTGACATGGCGCAGGTCTCGCAGGTGATCGAAGACTGTGCCCGGATCGGGGTGATGTTTGCGCTGGACGATTTTGGCACCGGGTACTCGTCGCTGACCTACCTCAAGCGCCTGCACGTCAATGTGCTAAAGATCGACCAGAGCTTTGTGCGCGACATGCTCAACGACCCGGACGACCTGACCATTCTGGAGGGCATCATCGGCTTGGCGGCGGCCTTTCGACGTCAAGTCATCGCAGAAGGCGTGGAAACTGTGGCGCACGGCACCGCGCTGCTGCACCTGGGCTGCGAGCTGGCGCAAGGCTATGGCATTGCCAGGCCCATGCCGGCGGAACAATTGCCAACCTGGGCAGCCAGCTGGAAGCCCGATATCGCCTGGCGCGAACTGTCGCGGCACGATGGCCATTGACAGCCCAAAACTGCAATCTGCGCCAATTGACCTGCACCTGGGCATGAGCCGTTCAACCTAGATTCCTCAGTTGACCGCTTGAAGACTTAAATAAGTTGATGAAATGAATAGAAAAAGTGACTTCGATGTTGTTCACCTTTTGGGTGAGCGCGCTACGCACCCG
>Ga0208863_1000984_pt1 | contig 20846 bp, 19 predicted proteins | sample RifOxyD3_FD_184040 | JGI IMG/M metagenome (GOLD analysis project Ga0208863, IMG submission 184040) | Soil microbial communities from Rifle, Colorado - Rifle Oxygen_injection D3 (SPAdes) | ecosystem: Environmental > Terrestrial > Deep subsurface > Rock core/Sediment | place: Rifle, Colorado...
CGTCCCGGTTCTCGGTTTATAAAAAGGGCGGTTCGTGAACCGCCCCTACGTCGACTGTCGCCCCTGCTCCGCGCACCACGGTAACCAGTGTTTCGACGTCTTGATTCAATTGTTCTGACTGGCTCTCCATGTCGTTGGCGATGTTTGATGCCTGGTCCGCTTCTGCGGCATTGTGCTGGGTGAGTTTGTCAAGTTCCTGGACAGCCAGACTGACCTGGCCGATGCCGAGCGCCTGCTCTTTGGAGGCGGAGGCAATATCACGCAGCAGTTCCGTGGATTTTCGGGTTTTTTCGGTCGCGTCTTCAAAGGCTTCGCCGGCAAATTGTACTTGTTTGACACCGTTACTGATCCTTATATTTGAGCCGTCGAGGAGAGCTGTGGTATTGCGGGCCGCCTCGGCTGCCCGTTTGGCCAGGCTTCTTACCTCGTCGGCAACGACTGCGAATCCTGCCCCGGCTTCGCCGGCCCGGGCCGCCTCAACAGCGGCATTCAGGGCCAGCAGATTGGTCTGGAAGGCGATCGAGTCAATAGTTTTAAGAATGTCGTAGGTCTCTTTGTTGGCCTGTGCTATCTCTTCCATGGCTTTGGTAAGTTCGACCATGATATTGTTGGCGTTGGTCATAGAGGTGTTTGCCTCAGTCATCAGGGTATTGGCCTGAGAGGCGCTTTCGGCGTTCCTTGCAGTCATTGAGGAGAGCTCTTCAAGCGAGGCTGCCGTCTCTTCAAGCGAGGCTGCCTGCTGGGTAGCGTTATCCGCCAGGGATTGACTTGCTTCAGCCACCTGATGCGAGGCATTGCCCACCATGGTCGAACTCTCGGTCAGATGCTCGATTATGCTATCTACCGGTTTTGTGACAACCCGTTGGATGACCACATAGATGCTGGCGCAGATAGCGAGCAGCATGAGCAGGGAACCGACGAACAGGATTAATTGCAGGAGCCTGATTGTGCTGTGCAGACCGCTTAAATCGTAAGAGAGCGCGAGAATACCGCCGTTTTCGCCAATCTGCCAGGCCTGATGGCAGCGGATACAGTCTTGGACAACGATTTGTGGTGAGTAGATTTGGATAATATTGCCATCGATTTTATCAACGATCTCTTTCTTCTGCAGCAGTTCGTTGCGCAGATCCTGGCCTAAGCTCTGGTCGGCAGCTGCTTTGTCGGAAGAGGAGAGGTTGATCTTGCCGTCGCGGTCGTACAGAGAGGCATTGATGATCCCTTTTATCTCTTTCTGCCGGGTCAGCAGGCGCTGGAAGTTTTTCATCTGACCACGCTCAAGAGAATCCTTGACGCCCTGCTCAAAGGAGCTGAACAGGGTATGGATGGATTGAATATATGTCTTGGTCATTTTACTTTTAACAAAGGTGGTCAGGGAGATGGTGCCGATAAGCAAGGCTCCGGATAAGACCAGGAGTACGGGGATCATGACCCTGGATGAAACTGGTAAGCTGGATAAGGATTTTCCTGTCATCTGATTCTATCCCTTATATTTTTTGAGTCGCGGCTTCTGCTAGACGGTAAAATGGGATGCGTTTTTGCCTGGCAAAGTTAGGAGAGGCGCAGCCGATGCACGGCGCGTTAGCATCGACGCACCAGTTTTGGCCGCTGTTCCACCAGCGCGTCGGACAGTCGGCATAGGTGTCCGGACCCAGGCAACCCAGTTTGAACAGACACCCCTTCTCGCCTAGGTTTCTGGCAAAGATCTCCTGCTGGAAATCATGGTAGCGCGGGCATTGTTCATGGACTTTTTTGGCATAAAAGAGCTTAGGAGAGCCGCCGTCGGTCAATTCGGGGAGACCGACTTTGACAAGATGCACAATCGTATGCCATACCCAGTCAGGGTGGACTGAGCAGCCCCGGATATTGACCACCAGTTTGTCGATATTGCGGCGTTTGTAGAACTCGCGCAGGCCGATGGCGCCGGTGGGATTGCCTTCAGCCGCCGGAATGCCGCCATCGCAGGCACAGGTTCCAACAGCTACTGCAGCAGTCATGGTTCTGGCCGCCTCTTCCAGATACTTGGCGAGAGGTTTATCGCCAATCACGCAGGCCTCCGGCATCTGGTCGGGAATAGAACCTTCCAAGGCCAGGATGTATTCACCGGCCTTGCCGCTGATGAAGGCGTTGATCAGATTGAGGGATTGCTTGCCTGAGGTGGCGGAAAGGTCGGCATGAAAGGCAAGTTGGGAATATTCGGTGATCAGAGCGGCAGGAGAAGGGGCATTGGCCTGCAGCAGGGAGATGGAACAGCCCGTACATGACATGCCCTGCAGATAGATAATTTTAGGGAGTGTCGCCGGATTGATCTTTTTGAGAGCTGCCTGCACAGGCGCCGGCAGATTGCTGATACCGAAAGCGGTGCTTAACGCGGCTGCCAGTTTGAGAAAGTTCCGTCTATCTAACATGTTCCCTCTCTTGTTTTTTGGTGATAGGCTGTCTTAGGAAGTTAGAATTACAAGATGTCCCGTTTTTTATTGTAGGGGCGCGGTCCTCGCGCCCAGTTTTTTTGGGCAGGAAGACCCTGTCCCTACCTGTCAGTGTACCGCGCAGGCGATACATGGGTCAAATGAGTGGACGATCCGCAGACTTTCGATCTGCTCTTCCGGTGTCTTGACCTTGGTGCCGATCAACGCTGATTCCATGGCCCCGGGCTGGCCTTTATCATCCCGGGGGGAACCGTTCCAGGTGGTCGGCACCACGCATTCGTACCTGTCGATCTTGTGGTTTTCGATCCGGATATAGTGAAGGAGCGCCCCGCGTGACGCCTCGGTTGCCCCGAATCCTTCACCCGAGGAAGGCACCTTGATCTCGGCCATGGTCGGTTCGCCTGGCGAAAGGCGTTCCGTTTCATCCAGAAGAAAATCGGCGATGACGACGGCAGAGATGGCGCGGCAGAGATGGCGGCCGAGAACCGAGTTGATTTTCGCCGGGGCAATGCCGACAATCCCGGCGTATTTTTTGACCAGGGCCTTGACCTTGGGATTATTGCCCTGATAGTAATCGACCAGGACGCGGGCGGCCGGGCCCACCTCAACCATTTTGCCCATGTAACGGGGAGCTTTGATCCAGGAGTAAGCGCCGGCTTTGCGGGGATTGGGCGTCAGCTGGCCGTCGCGGACTTTAAGGCCGCTAGGTGAGGAGTATTTGGAGTACTTGGTGTCCTCGGTGATCAGCTCGAAATTGACCGGCGTTACCTGGCCATTGAACAGGGCCCCGGCCGCAAAGAGCTTTTTACTCTCCGGGGTCGGCCCCATCGGCATCAGGCCAAAGGAGAGAAAGCCACCCTTGCTGGCGCCTATATTCCAGTACTCGGGGAAGGCCTGGGCAACCGCTATGAGATCCGGGATGTATTTGCTGTGGATGAAGTTGCGAACTTCCTGGATCAGCGCCTGATAGTTGGTGATCAGATCGATGCGGGCGTCCTGGGTGCAACCGCCGGGGAATATGGCCGTGGCATGCGGGAATTTGCCGCCGAAGATGGCCGAGGCTGAGTTGGCCTTTTTCTGAAGTTCCATGGCCTCGACATAATGCTTGAGCGCGCCGATATTGATCTCGGCATTAGCGATGTATCTCCCTGAGAGTCTGGGCAGAAAAGGGGCGGCAGGATAGGGTTTGCCCGAGGCGAGCTCGGCCTTGACCCAGTTTCTGATCTTTACGAGGTCAGGATCTGCCCCCTGATATTTGAGGATGGCGGTTACATCAACGAAATCCAGGGCGGAGAGTTGATAGAACTGCAGCAGGTAATCGTAGAGGTGGTTTGCCCCCTGGATGAGATTGTGAAGAATGCGGCCGTTGGGTGGGACTCGTAGTCCGTAGGCGTTTTCCTGGGCATAGGAGGAGGCGATGGCATGGGCGTATGGGCAGACCCCGCAGATTCGTTGGGTGATCTGCTGGGCATCCAGCGGATCTCGGCCTTTGAGAAAGACCTCAAACCCCCTGAACATCTCTCCCATGCACTGAGCATCGATCACTGTGCCGTTTTCGACGGTCGTCCGCACATTGAGATGGCCTTCGATTCGTGAGACTGGGCCTAAATCAATCTTCATGCAAGATTCTCCAGATAGTTAGCGATAATGATGATAGAATTAAAGATAATTGTAAATTATCAACATAACCAAGCGGAATATGCAATATTATTCTTGTTGATGACTGATAGTCAGAAAATTTTCTTTGAGTCGAGCAGCAGGGTGACCGGACCATCATTGCTAAGAGTCACCTCCATCATTGCCTGAAATTCACCTGAGGCAACCGGTATATTGAATGCTTTTATGGCCTGGATAAAATCCTCATAGAGGATTTTGGCAAGCTCTGGTGCGGCGGCATCGGCATATGAAGGTCTGCGGCCCTTCCGGCAGTCGCCGTACAGTGTGAATTGTGAGACGACCAGGATCGCGCCGCCGATCTCGAGAACCGACAGGTTCATCAGGTCCCGGTCATCGGCGAAAATCCGGAGATGAGCAATCCTGGCTGCCAGCGAAAGAACATCCTGCCGGGTATCTTGCCGGCTGATTCCGAGAAAGACCAGCAGGCCCTTTTCGATCTTGCCGACACTCCTGCCCTGTACAGTGACGGATGCGTTCTTGACGCGTTGGACGACTGCTCTCATAAGCATTGCCTTCTGACATTATTATCAAACCGGACAAAACGCTCCCGAGAAAGTTGGTCACCCATGATCTTCGTCTCCGTTTTGCCGGTCCAGTAACCATTGGATACGAGGCATAATACTCGCAATAAATTGGTGCGTCAAACCCGAGATTTCCAGGGTGTTAATTCCTGAAAAAATATTTTCAAAAAATATCCACTAGGATATTGGATGGGGGAGTTGATCTATTACAGTGTGATCAAAATAACGTCACAATAACTTAGTATTGACAATTGCTTCGTAAATTTGATATGAATTCGCACTGGAATTCAGAGGCATGGCCGGAAAAGATTCAGGCTGTTTTCTGCTCTGGCATGGAAAACGATTGCTCATCGCAGGATGACGACGGCTACTGAAGACGGAATAAGACCGGAGTAACTTTTTAACCTTCAGACTGTTCACGCCAAAAAGGCTTTGATAGGTATTAGAATACGGGAGGTGACCCTTTATTCTAATTGGAGATCCAATATGTCGCAGGAATTGGCCAGTTGCAAGGTGGCGCTGTTTGAGGGCAAGCGGATTCGTAAGCTATTCCACGACGGGGAATGGTGGTTTTCCATTATTGATGTCGTCGAAGTTCTGACAGAAAGTGATCGACCACGAAAGTATTGGAACGACTTGAAGAATAAATTGAATCAGGAAGGGTATTTTGAAGTGTCCGAAAAAATCGGACAGTTGAAAATGTCCGCTCCAGACGGCAAGATGCGGTTTACAGACTGCGCCGACACCGAAACCTTGTTCCGGGTCATCCAGTCCATCCCGTCGCCGAAAGTTGAGCCGCTCAAGCGGTGGTTGGCCCGGGTTGGCAAGGAACGGATCGACGAGATTGAAAATCCCGAACTTTCCATGGAACGGATGAAAGTCCTCTATGAGAAGAAGGGATATCCGAAAGAATGGATCGACAAAAGGATGCGCGGCATCGCTGTTCGTCAGGATCTTACCGATGAGTGGCAGAATCGGGGTGCGCAAACCAGTATTGAATATGCAATCTTGACCAACGAAATCATGCAAGGGGCGTTTGACCTCAAGGTCGATGAATACAAACAGGTGAAGGGTCTGGAACGAGAAAATCTCCGGGACCACATGACTGACATCGAGCTGATTCTGACCATGCTGGCCGAGGCCACAACCACCAAGCTGCACCAGGATCGAGATACTCAGGGTTTCGAGCCGCTCAAAAAAGATGCCCAGGAAGGTGGCGCAGTGGCCGGCAGTGCTCGCCTGGATATTGAGCGGCGGTCGGACAAGCCGGTTGTGACGAGCGATAATTTCAAGGTTTTGACCGGGAAGGGGCGGAAGAAGTTGGAGAAGTAGGTATGTATAATTTCAATTTTCGAACTATCTTGAAAAAGTATTTACCTTTTTGGTAAACTAAACTATAAAATGGCAATCGGATGGATATTGAATTTTCCTCTGCCGACCTGCAAGCGCTCTGTGAACAACAGCGGCTCATGGCAAAAAAATTTGGTGAGAATTGCAGTCGCAAACTCCGTACCCGGTTAGCTGACCTCCGGGCAGCTGGCAATGTGGCCGAACTAATTGCCGGGCGGCCTCATCCTTTAAGGCTTGATCGTGCCGGGCAGTTTGCTCTTGACCTTCATGGGGGTAAACGTCTTGTTTTTGAACCGGCAAACAACCCTGTTCCGACACGTGAAGATGAATCCATAGCTTGGGATCTTGTCACAAAGGTTCGTATCGTTTTTATAGGTGATTATCATGACTAAAGCAGTATCGACATTCTCGCCGGACTGGGTTTCGCCACCGGGCGACACAATTTTTGACTTGCTCGAAGAGCGGGGCTGGAAACAGACCGAACTGGCCAAGCGCACCGGTTATACCACCAAGCATATCAGTCTGCTGATCAATGGAAAGGCACCGATTACCGACGAAACCGCCATCAAACTTGAACGCGTTATCGGTAGTACTGCTCACTTCTGGCTTAGCCGTGAAGCCCAGTATCGGGAAAGCCAGTTTCGGATCGTCGAAAGGGCGTCGTTAAAGGATGAAGCGGATTGGCTCAAGCAGCTTCCTTTAAAAGAAATGATCAAATTTGGCTGGGTACGGGCTTTTGCGGACAAGGGGGAACAGGTCGCGGAATGTCTCCGGTTTTTTGGCGTAGCTGCTGTCGCATTATGGAAGGAGGAATACGGGGAGCCATCGGCGGCTTTCCGTTCATCCGACAAATTTGTCAAGCACACCGGTTCAGTTGCGGCATGGCTCCGTCAAGGCGAGCGTCGGGCGGCAGCCATAAAAACAGTGCCATATGATCGGGCATTTTTTAAGGAAGCTCTCGGGACATTGCGCGCCCTGACCAAGGAATCGGACCCGGAGATATTTATCCCGCAATTGACTGAAGTCTGCGCAAGAACCGGTGTTGCCGTGGTCATCGAGCCGGCGCCGAAAGGCTGTCCGGTCAGCGGGGCCACCCTTTGGCTTTCTCCAGACAAGGCCCTGTTGATGCTTAGCCTGCGTCACAAGACTAATGATCACTTCTGGTTCTCCTTCTTTCATGAGGCCGGGCATCTGTTGCGTCACGGTAAGCGACTGCGTTTTATAGAAATGGAAGGGGCGTTGACCAACGTACATGAAGAGGAGGCCAACAATTTTGCCAGTGATTGGTTGATCCCTTCGCAGCATGCCCGGAGTCTGGCAACCCTACAAAAGTCAGATGTGGTGGTAAGGTCGTTTGCCGAACAATTGGGGATAGCCCCTGGCATAGTGGTTGGCAGAATGCAGAAAGAGGGATTTCTGCCGTGGAATTCTCTTCTGAATAAAACTCTCAAGGTCAGTTACGTTTGGACACTTGGAGTGTGACAGAAACAATCAGTATATTCAGATGAAAATTCAATATGATACAGAAATTGGCCAGTTGCAAGGTGGCGCTGTTTGAGGGCAAGCTGTTCCACGACTGGAATAGTGGTTTTCCATTATTGATGTCGTCGAAGTTCTGGCAGAGAGTGATCGACCACGAACATATTGGAACGACTTGAAAAAAAATTGACACAGGAAGGGTATTTGAAGTGTCCGAAAAAATCGGACGGTTAAAAATAACTGATTCGAACTCTGCCGCCGGAGGAATCTCTAATTGCGCATTTTATGGCTTATGAGGTAACGATTTATGGAAACAATAAGAACCCATCTGTTAGACGCATCTGCTCTTGTGAAACTTGTCGTAGATGAAGTTGGTAGCGAAAAGATTAGAAAATATTTTGCGGATAAATCTGTTTTCTGGACAACTTCCCTATGTTTTGTTGAGGCATTAGGTGTTCTGAAAGTTAAACATTTATACAGAAAAGAGATAACAGCAGAAAAATACCTATCTTCCTCAGAAGAGCTTATCGCCCACTTTAGAAATGGATCGATATCCATTGAAGAGATTGATATTACGCAAATATCTACTTTTAATGAGGTAGAGAAAATGTCAAAATCTTATTCATTAGATTTAGCGGATGCTTTTCAAATTATTACGATGAAGACAGGATTTCCTTCAGGTCTTCATGGGGATTCAAAAACCATATTTATTACCTGTGACTCAGATTTAGCCAAAGCCGCTGTTAATGAAGGACTGCGTGTCTGGGATTGCATGAGTGAAGATGCTCCTTAAAATTTTTGGTGGCACAGGGTGAAGGGGAAATTAGAATAATAGACAATAATGTCCCACTGGCTCATACAATCTTTTGAAAGATGCCCGATTTAAATCGGGCTTACACAGATAAGCCAAATCTGCAACCGTTAGTTGCAGAAATCAGCTGGTCCAAATATATCGTCCACACGACCAACCTTTTTTAAAAGGTTTAGGGCCAGCTTGTCTTATGTTCATAATCTTGTTTTTGGAATTGGAAATTTAATCTGGTGCGCTAATCCCGTGAATCATCTCGTTAGATATTTCCTCCCCTCGCAAGTACGCGGCGTATATCGCTTTGACGAGACATTCAGTCAGATTGATGGCGCGTCATACGATCTGTTTGCCGAGAACAAGCTTCGGTTTCTACCATGCTCTCTGATTGAACCAATCCGACGCTGTGTGAATTTGGATGAGGCCTTCGCTTCGGTCAGCAAGCAACTTTTGCTGGACGAGAATCCAAAAGATATCAATTCACGACGCGCCAATACCTTTTTCGGCAGCCATTCATATTTCCAAAACGCCCTTGAAGGTGAAGGTGCCATTAAGGGCGCGGATAATTTTCTCGAAATCCAGTTTGTTAAAAAAATACTTGCCCCGCTCTTAAACGAGGATGGGTTGGCCTCTGTTCAGCCACAAAAACGGATCGGGCCTTATTACGTTGACTTTGCCTTTGGCAGTCCGGCCAAGCTTGCTTTGGAAGTCGACGGCTTTGGGAAATTCAACCATCGGAATGATCTTGATAAATTTATTGAACGTCAGAACTTCATTACCTGCCAGGGCTGGAAGATAATTCGATTCACCTACGGGCAGATCATGCATGCCACCTCAGCAACCTTGCGGGTATTGCATGACGTATTAACTGCCGACCAGCACAGTAATAGGTTTCTTATTCCTGGGCTTGTCCAACCCCAACTGAACTTATTTGATGCTTTCCGTCTGCAGGGCCATACGGGACCAAATGTCTTTGATCTCGTCAACGGTTTCTATCACGTTCAAGACTGGTTTGCAGAGTTTGCCATTGAAAATTCAGCCTCCGAGGTGGCACTGCGGGATGAGTTTGGCTATAAGTTTCCTCTTGTCGGCCTTGCCCTCAGTTCTCTGTATCATTTCCTCGATACCGTGGCCGCAGTAGTTGATGTGAAATTTGATCTGCCGACCGTCAAGGTAAGCGTGCCGGCTATGGCTAATACATGGCGGGTCTACCTCCATCCTTCCATTACCGTTACCGCCACCCGCCAACGGCAATTGATGGAAAAAAGCGTCGATCCTCTTGTCATCCAAAACTCTTCAGCTTCTCTTCCCACCCCATTGCGTAGTGAAGACTCAATTTCATTCAGGAGCGGTTTGACACTTGAAGAAATCCATCAACGTCTTGGCTACATTACTCGTGAGGTCTTTGGCTATAGTTCTGGCACAAACCGTTTTCAGGATAAGGTGCTGCAGCGAATCTTTGACGGTAAGGAGACCATTGGTATATCCACAACCGGTAGTGGTAAGTCGTTCTGTTTCTGGCTGCCGGCTTTGCTTAAACCAGGATTGACCATTGTCATTGCCCCGTTGAGATCCCTGATGCGTGATCAGCGCCTGACCTTGTTAAATTATGGCATCACCTCAATGGAATTTATTAACTCCGATATCGACGTCATTGAGCAACGACGGTACATGGAAGAGGTAAAGCTGGGCTATTTGCGCATGCTCTATATTTCCCCGGAGCGGTTGCGCATCAAGAAATTTGTTGAGGAGCTGGAAGAGCTGCAGGAGTTTGTTCCTATCAATATCCTTGCCGTTGATGAGGCCCATTGTATTTCGGAATGGGGGCATGATTTCAGGCCATCCTATTTGAAATTGCCGACCATGCGAATGACCCTGGCCGCAAGGAATCCAGAATTTCGGCTTGTTGCTCTGACCGCAACGGCAGGGCAAGAGGTCGAAAAAGATATGCGCAATATCCTTAAGCTGGCCGATACCGATGTCGTGCGTGAGCCGATGGCCGACCGTGAGCGTTTTAGTTATCAAATTGTCCCGGTCTCCGATGGCGCCAGCAAGACTGTAGCCTTCCGCAAAATTTTACAGGATGATTTAGCCACTGCACTGAAGCAAAAATCATTGTCTGTTCTGCTTACCCAACGCAATAGCCGAAATGAGAAGGCGGTTGGCATTGTATTTTGTATCTATGCTGATCCGCATGGCAAAACCACAGTCAAGGATGGAACAACTCACTACCTGTTTGAAACTATGGGCATTCTGGAATCAGACAAGGTTTTTGAGTCACGAAGGGGAAGATATCCAAAATACGATCTTGGTGCTTTTTCTGTCGGCAAAGTACGCGCTTTTTCTAGTAAACCACCGACGTTGTGCCCACTATGCCATTCGTATGAGTACACCAGCCTCCGTAAGATTGCTGTGGGCACGGATGATGATAATGAAGATGAAAATGAATCTACCACCACGGCGGTTGGTCTGAAAGCCTGCCTGCGGTGTGAGCGCGGATTTTCCGTTGACAAAGCGTTATCTCCACCAGGCTGGGAGAAGCTTATTAAGGTCAACCAAAATGATTTCAAGCACAGCCGTTTCGACATCCTTGTCGCCACCAAAGGTTTCGGTATGGGGATTGACAAGAGCAGCGTTCGCTTTGTTATCCACACCTCGTTCTCATCTGGCATTGAGTCATGGTACCAAGAAGTCGGGCGGGCCGGACGCGATAACGAAAGGGCGCATATTGTGTTACTGGTTGACCCTCCCAACGATACATGCCTCAGTGAACTGAAAAACACAGCAGGCCTCAAGCGGCCCCAATGTAGCTGGACAAGAGGCTGTAACCATGGTCGGAATTCCATCTGCGATTATGGCAAGCAACATCTTTTTATCTCCCGGAGTTATCCTGGAGCCGAGTCAGATGCCATCTACGCCCTTCGTATGTTGGACAAACTGCTGGCCGCCCATGTTCAAACCGGTGAAAATCCGATCCCCATTCGTTTTAATTATACTGATGATATCAGTCGCCCTGAGCTTGCCTTGTACCGGTTACTTTCATTGGGGCTGGTTGAAGACTATACGGTTGACTATGGAATGTCACCCCGTTTTGAGGTAATTCTTAGTCTTGACGGCCTGCCTGTCAGCTTTGAAGAGGTAGAGTCCCAGGAAAGCCTGATGCAGATCAGTTTAGAAGCTTATATGAGCCACTGGGAAGATGTCGGCAAGAAGGCATTAAGTTTGGCCGGGGTTCGTGAGAAATATAAGCCATTGACCGATTTTGCCACAAGAACCAATAGGTTCATAATTTTTCCACATCTCGATACTTCATCTATACAGTACGCATTCTTCGATACCGTGTATGAACACCTACTCCTGCTTCTTGATCATACTTATAAGGATGTTATCACCATGCGGTATGATATGCTGTGGAACCTCTGCCGCGTGGTTAACAGTGCGAAGGAAAAGAAATGTCAGCGGGTTAGGATATTGCCCTATTTTGAGGGCGAGAAGTGGGGCGTCCCGGCCTACCGCTGTGGCTGCTGCAATTTTTGCTCACCGGAGCTTGATTTTCTTGACCGGGTCAGGCCGAGGCCACAAAATCCGAGCGTTGATGCAAGCATGATTGAGCTTAACAAGTTGCTGTTGCGGAGTAATACCTTGGATATTGCGAAACTCCGACAGCTCTGTGAGGAGTTTCAAGACTACCCGGACGAAACTTATACAAAAGGCCGAAGAGAGTTGGAGGGGAATCCCCATAATCTTCCGGCGTTGTACCTGACGCGAGAATTTTCACCTCCTGCCGAGCTTGGTGCCAACACAAAACGATTTTTGCGGACAGCCAACGAACGTATGATTCCCCTTACGCAAATGATGGAGTTGTACAAAACTTCAAACCAACAATTGCAATCCGAACTTTTGTTGATATTAAATGACCAGGATACGACCTGTGACAGCCCGGAAGGATGGGATTTTTTGGCCGAAGAGGCGCAACATCCCCAACATTATGGGAACACCCAGGTTGCGATCCTGCGTGACTGTCTTGAGTTTTTTATGCTTGTCGAGGAACTCCCACCCGACACAGAACGTCTCCGAAAGAAGGCTCTTATGATGGAGGAAATGATCAATGCCTGAAATTACCAGTCGAGACCAAGTCCAGGCAAAGCTCCAGGAGTTTGACGAGCGCCTGGATGGCGCGCTTGCCGCCACAAAAATCATAGTGCGTTTCCAGGAAGACGTCGCGAAATTCGTGGAGTCCATCCAGGAGACCCAGGAGGTTAGTAGTGAAATACAGTGGCGTCTTCAGCATATTCAGGAAGAATGGGAAGAGCTGAAAGCGGGCATCTCTGAGACAATGGAACATACCGAGGAGTCGCAGCAGAAACTACTGGAGCGCTTCGATCAGACAAAAGCAGCCCTTGAAATGCGTTTCAACGAGGCAGCACAAAAACTTCACCAAGGCAACAAAGAATCTTGATCAGAACATTCGCAGTTTGTTGAGGCATCCCGTGCGCATGCGGAGAAGGCCATTAAGGAGAGTGATGTTGTTCTCGATTTGGTTTCCCAGGCAGAACAATTACTGACGACAATCGAGAAAGACCTCCATACTACCATTAACAGCAAACTGGTCCAGATTGAGGAAGTTGTTGTCTCACGGCTTGACACAATTGCTAACGATTGGGAAGAAAAGCGGCAAGAAATTTCTTCTGATTTCGAAAAGTTATCTCAGGAATTATCTTCTGTAAAAGAAAGCCTCAACGCTGAAATTGATGGAAGGCTGACCAAGACCGAAGCTCTGACGGATAAACGGTTAGGTGGAATTGAGAAGGAGTGGCAAGAACAAGTTGGCAGTTTGAAGCAAGGTTTGGATGAAGAATTGGTCTCCTTTAGGGTGGAAGTCAAGAATGATCTCATTGCTCACCAGCAGGGGGTCGAACGACAGATAACTGAATTTCTTGCCAAACAGAATATGTTAATTCAAAACTTAACACAGCAAATAGACGGGTTTCAACGTGCCACCCAAACCTTGGCCTCTGAACAGCAAACGATGAACCAAAAAATCGGCACTCTGCAAGTGGCAGCAAGTAAAATTCCGGTACAAGAGGCAGAAATCGGGACTTTGCAAAAAGAAATGCAGGCTCAAGGCACGAGATTAGGACAAATTATAAATCGATTGCAAGGGGTTAGGTTTATCGGTGGCGTTTTTAAGGGGTTGTGAGAGTCATTGACTGTGACCTTCCGTTCTAGCCAGCTAATCAGGGGGGAGGGAATCCACCGGGGATTTCAAGAAAGTCAACTACTTGAATTAATAGCAAAAACATTAGTATTGGCACCTAAAACAAGTCAATCGTTCTTGACAGAACGAGTTGTAAATTAAGGAGGAAAACCAATGACCGAACATGATCCCATATTAAAAATTCGCTTCGACGGCGAAGCGGTCGGCCCCGGCAAGATTCCCGTGGCGCACCTGTTAAGGTTCCTCGTTAGTTTTAATAAGGCGTTGCAGCGGACAGGGCGAGTCCTTGCGGGTGAGAGCGATAGCGCGCGCCGGGGGCCGCAGCTCCGTAGCATCAAGGATGAAGTAGCGTTTGATCTGGTGCTATTAACGCATGGCAGTCCGGCGGCGGTCCTCGGATTCGAGAAGCGGCAGACGCAACCTTCATTGCCGGGCATGGACTTTGGCTTGGAAATCCTGGAAAAGGCGCTAGGAGGTTTAACGGTCACGCAAGAAACCAACGGGGCTATGCCGGCGGGATACGACGCAGGCGTGTTGATGGCCTGGCGGGACGCGGGCGTTCTGTTCCGACAGGGGGTTAGTTCTATCCAGTTTACCCTCAATCACCGCGACAGTCCGGTGACGACATTGTTTACGCCGGATGGTTTCGCGCGGATTCAGGAACGAATCAAGGGGCCGCTTATTAACATCAGAACCATTGAGGGGCGGCTGTTGATGGCTGATTTTAAGGAACATGGTACCCGGTGCCGGGTCCATCCTGCCGTCGGTGAACCAGTGCTTTGTCTCTTCGACGAGGAGCAGAAGGATGAAGTTCTGGAAGACATTCTTCAGTATGTACGCATCGTGGGCGAGGCGAAGGAGGATCCTGTGACCGGGAAGATCGCGAGTATCAAAATTCATGACATTGAGCGGTTGGAGGACCATGAAGGCGAGGCCACCGATCTCCTACCGCAAGGCACGCCGATCTCACGGGATTTTTGGGAGTCGCCGACGCTCGCCGAACTGGCACTTTCCCAAAATGTGAATCCGATGGCGGATGTGCGGGCTTTATTCGGTACTTGGCCTGGAGAAGTGGACGATGGCTTCGAGGCGGCGGTTGACGAGCTGCGCCATCGAAATGTGGTGGGGAGCGGTGTGTCATGAGTGACGCCAAGATCATCCTTGATACGTGTATCGTCTCTTATCTGATGAGAGGTGGTCCTTTGGCCGAAGCATATACGCCTCACGTTCAAGGGCGACTGCTCGCCATTTCTTTTATCACCGTCGGTGAGATGTATTTTGGCGCTGAGAAAGCAGGTTGGGGTGAGAAGAAGCGTAAAATACTGGAAACGACACTACGAAATTTTGTTGTGATTCCCTATGACCATGAAATTGCCCGATGTTATGGACGGCTTGTTGCAGAGCGTGCGCGAGGCGGAACCCCTATTTCATTCAATGACGCCTGGATCGCCGCCTGTGTCGTTCGGCATGGCGTGCCGCTGGTCACCCATAACGCGAAGGATTTCATGAATATTTCATCACTCCAAATTATTACCGAAACGGCTTAGAAATATGGGTACGTGAGTCGGCGATGAAGATGATACATAAAGAAGTTGCATACAACCTGCTCCGTCTTTTGGAAACACCTGGTCTGGGTGTGGTGAAAACCAACTCGATTATTAGGGAACTCCGGGACGCTGGTGCAAAAACAACTTGCGTAAATCATTGGCTGCTGAAATATACCCATCCCGCAGACCTGTCCTGACTTTAAAGGAAAATGGGGATACTTATAAGCGCCTGCCGGATTCTCAGCCAGAATTCCCCCGGAAAAGCAGTGTGCAGTCCTTATGGATGTCCTTGAAAAGGCAAAATTTGAAGGGGAATATACGAGAGGTTTTGGGAAAAATGCTTCCAGTGAGGTGTAACAGATGAGTTCCGCCAGAAAATTGGTAGTGCTGGTCTCTTCCACAGTATACGGTATCGAAGAGCTTCTGGACCGCATATATACCCTGCTGACCGCCTTTGATTATGAGGTATGGATGTCGCATAAGGGAACCATGCCGGTTTTTTCGAACCGGTCTGCCTTTGATAACTGCATCAAGGCGGTTGAAAAGTGTGATCTGTTTCTGGGATTGATCACCCCTTATTATGGAAGCGGCGTTGAGCCGGGGAATATTTCCATCACCCACCAGGAACTCCTCAAGGCTATTGAATTGAAAAAGCCCCGCTGGCTGCTGGCCCACGATCAGGTTGTCTTCGCTCGTAAGTTCCTTGGCGATCTTGGTTACAAAGACAGCGATGGCCGCGGCAGCCTGAAACTCAAAACTAAGGCGACATCCATCAGTGACTTGCGGGTAATCGACGTCTACGAGGAGGCCATCCGCCAGAGCGAACCATTGCGAGACCGAAAAGGAAATTGGGTCCAGAAGTTCCAGTCATATGAGGACGCCTTCCTGTTTGCCACCGCGCAATTCTCGAGATATCAGGAAGTAGAGGCATTCATTCACGAAAACCTGTCTGATCCAGCTAAAATCAGCAGCATGACCAGGCAGAAAGGAGGGCGTGGTGAATAAGGAGGATTTGCGGGATATGCTCTTGTTGGGCGAAGGTCAGAACGTGGAGTTTAAGGCCGGTTGCGGATTGGATGCCATTGGCCGCCAGGTGTGTGCGTTTCTCAATTCCGGGGGCGGCGTTGTCGTGTGCGGGGCTAGCGATACCGGCCAAGTGGATGGTGTCGGTCCGAAATGCAATGTGCCCGCTATTGAACGGAAACTTAGCCTCAATATATCTCCTAAGGTCCTGGTTGCCACGGAGATTTATGAGATAGCAGGCAAGCAGGTGCTTGTCCTAGAAGTGCCGGCCGGCAAGGACATTCCGTATGCATTTAACAACCGGATCTTTGTCCGGGCCGGGGGCCAGACACTTCCGGCAGATATTGAGACGATCCGGGAAATGGTACTGAAACGCCAGGAGGAGCCTGAGCGCTGGGAACGGCGCTTTTCCGTTGCCGATTCGGAATCCGATCTGGATAGTGATGAAATAGTCGTCCTTGTGGATGAAGTAAATAATAAAATGGCTCGGGTGCAATTCCGCAATGGCAACGACGCCTTAATGGTTCTGGAGGATTTAGGGCTGGCAAAATATGGCCGCCTGACCAACGGCGGCGATGTCCTTTTTGGAAAAAATCCAGCCCTTCGCCATCCCCAGGCCCGGGTGCGCGCGGTATGTTTTTCTTCTGATCAAACCGATGAAACATACAAGGACATGCAATCCTACGAGGGGCCATTGGTTTCCGTCTTTAAGCAGGTTTACGCCTTTATTTTGCGAAATACGCCAACACGTGCTCAATTCGGCAAAAATGCACTGTTTAGAAGCGATGAACCTCTATATCCGCCCCAAGCGGTGAGAGAGGGTTTAATCAATGCTTTTGCCCATCGGGACTATGCCGACTTCTCCGGTGGCATAGCGGTCCATGTGTATCCGCGCCGTCTGGAAATCTGGAATTCCGGCAGCCTGCCGGAGGGGGTCACGGTAGATAAATTGCTCACCGGCCATATTTCGGTACTGCGTAATCCGGACATCTCGCATGTTCTGTATCTACGGGGGTTGATGGAGAAATTTGGCCGCGGGAGCATGATGATCCAGAAAGCCTGCCTCGAACGTAAATTGCCCAAGCCTGTCTGGCGCTCGGAAACCGGCCATGGTGTGACATTGACCTTTTTTGCCGGGGAAGTCACCGGGGAAGTCACCGGGGAAGTCACCGGGGAAGTCACCGGGGAAGTCGAGCGGCTTCTTCAAGTGATGAAAGGGGCAATGAAACGAGTTGAGATTCAACAGGCCCTGGGACTCAAGCACGAAGAGCATTTCCGAAAGGCCTACCTTTTGCCAGCTCTGGGTACGGGCTTGATTGAGATGACCATACCGGATAAGCCCAGGAGCCGGATGCAAAAATATCGGCTGACCGAAATAGGGAAAAAATTCCTTAAGGCTGAAATCTAGGTGCTCCGAAGAGCCAGTCGTCAGCCGGTTTTTGCGGTTCCTGGAGAGCCAGTGAAAAAGGTTTGGCGACAGCCCATGACTGCGCGGATTAGCTTGCCAAGTGCAGGATAAATATATGAACATGAACAGGTTTGATTAACCTGGAAAATAGGACGTGGTATTCAAAACAGATGTATTCATGGGGTAGTCGGGGGGGAGTTAGCATTGGCAATTAAATGATACCATCAAACAAACTTAACTATGTCACGTAAGCTGTTCATACTCACCGGCTATTGATGGCAAACAGCCTGAATCTAGGTGTTTGGGTGCTGGTTAAGGAAAAATTTATTGCTAAAAGGCCAAGACAAGACAAGGATTAGCTAGAAAATAATAGCAATAAACAGAAACAACATGTTGTTATTTCAGTATATTTTTAAGCTATCCATGATTTGTCTTTAGCGGATTGATTCTGGATTTTGGGGTCAGAGGCACATCCTTATAAAAAGATATACAACTTGTATTTATGGGTTGCGGGCCAGATTGCCCAGCAGGAATTGCAGAATTGCCATGACCGCAATGGTTGCGGTTTCGGCCCGCAGGATGCGTTTGCCAAGGGTAACCGGGATAAAACCGGCGATTTTTGCTTTTTCAATCTCGGTCGGGCTGAAACCGCCTTCCGGTCCGATCAGGGCCAGAACTTGACATGGCAAGGCCGGCGGTTCACCTGCTGGAGAGTGAAAAATGGTTTGCAAAGTTTGGTGCTCCTCCTTTTCCCAGAAAATTAATTTGATCTGGCTCGCCTCTCCCAGGCGAAGCAGTTCTTCAAAACCTGTCAGTTGTGGACAAAACATGGGGACGGGCCGGCCGCACTGTTTGCAGGCCTCCAGAATTATTCTGTCCCAGCGTTCCTCTTTGTGGATCTTTATATCTTGCCGGGAGCAGTGATCGGCGCGAAAGGGCTGCAGGGTATGGACCCCGAGTTCGGTGGCCTTCTGGACAATCAGATCCATCTTTTTGCCGGTGAGCAGAGCCTGGCCGATAACAAGGCGGATAGCTGGGCTCTCCTCTCTATTCTTTGCAAGAATGCGCGTCTGAATTTCGTCTTTGTCAAGAGATTCTATGACGCATAAGAACGTATTGCCCGTGCCGTCCATTAGTTCGATGTGATCGCCAGGCTGCAGGCGGAGAACGTTTTTCAGATGATGCACCTCAGGGCCTGCAAGAATAGCGCTGGACTCCCTGATTTGTCCCGGTTCAATAAAAAAACGGCGTATTGAGTGTTGGGGGGTCTTATCTTTTAAGTGTGAATCGGCCGGCAAACCACTCCTCCTGATAACGTGAGTCGTTGACTGAGAGACCGATAGCCGCGAGCTCCAGGCAGATGTTCTTCTCCTGCTCTCCCTGCAAAATGCCGGATAGTATCAGGTTGCCGGCAATATTAAGGGAGCGTTTGAGTAAGGGAGCTAGCTCGATAATGGTGTCGTGGGTTATATTGGCGATCACCAGATCGAATGTTTCATTAATGGCGGCCAGATCCTTAGCACTTGCCGTCGCAATGGCATCGAGATTGTTGCGGGAAATATTGCCCTGAGCTGCGGCCACCGCATCCGGATCATTGTCAATTGCGATAACCTGTCCGGCTCCGAATAGGACGCAGGCCATAGCCAGGATGCCGGTGCCGGTGCCGACATCAAGGACACTCTGGGGTTGGGGCAATGGCCCTTGGTAGAGTTGGTCAATTATTTCAAGTGCAAGACAGGTGCTGGCGTGCAGGCCGGTACCGAAAGCCATGCCCGGATCAATTTCAAGAACTGCGTCGTCCGGTTCCGGTGTATACTCTTCCCAGGAGGGCTTGACTACCAGGCGGCTGGTAATTTTTGTAGGTTTAAAATATTTTTTCCAGGTTATTCCCCAGTCTTCTTCAATAACAGGTTCGGTATGGACATCGAGAGTCGACCATTGCGGGTAGCTTTTTTGCATAGAACCAAGATAGTCACGAATTTGGCGAAGTAGATCAGCGGTGTTATCATTTGTTGGCAGATAGCCGATGATTTTTTCTAAAGGCTGGTCATTCGGTTGTGCTGTATCGGATATCAGTTCAACACCACTGTCGCTGAGTTCGGCAAGAAAGGCTGCAGCTGATTCAGCAAGGGAATTCGGTACGGAAAAAAAGACTTTTAACCAGGTTCTGGGGGGACGATGGGAGAACGTTGATGTTGTCATATGCAATTATATTGTTAGAGTGAAAACTCGTTGTTGAATTTATGGTAAATATAGATGAGGAATGGTAGCAGTCTTATGAGTTCTGAGCAAGCGGAAAAGGAAGTCGTTCGGCAAGAAGGCCATAGCAGTCGAATGGGAAAAATATTTTGACTATAGGTGGAAATTATGGATGAGTCGGCATTGCGTAATCTCCTGGAGCGTCTGCGCAGCGGGGAGTGCATGGTTGATGAGGCATTGGCAATGCTCAAACATTGGCCGGCCGAGAGCCTTGATTTTGCTTGTTTGGACCATCAGCGGCGTCTTCGCACCGGGGTTCCGGAGGTGGTTTTTGGTGAAAACAAGTCGGCTGAGCAGATTGCTGTGATCATGAGACGGATGTTGAATCACTCCTCTGTGGTACTGGCGACCAGGATCACTCCTGAAAAAGCCTCCTTGGTGTGTCGGGAGTTGCCGGAATTGGTCTATCATCTTGAGGCAAGAATGTTGACTACCGCGCTGCCAAACATTGACGATTGTAAAAGGCGCGGGGAAATTCTGGTAATATCCGCCGGAACTTCTGATATCCCGGTGGCTGAGGAGGCATATGTGACAGCCATCAGTCTTGGTAATCAGGTAAAGAAACTCTATGATGTCGGGGTTGCCGGGATTCACAGATTGTTTGCCGAGCGTGCGATGCTTAAGCAGGCTACTGTTCTTATCGTGGTAGCGGGGATGGAGGGAGCCTTGCCCAGCGTGATTGGTGGAATGGTAGACAAGCCACTCATCGCCGTGCCGACCAGCGTTGGATATGGTACAGGCTTAGGCGGTGTTGCCGCTCTCCTCGGAATGCTGAACAGTTGTGTTCCTGGTGTAATGGTTGTCAATATTGATAACGGTTTCGGTGCAGCCTGCGCAGCCTCTTCTATTAATCGTGTTTGACTAACTTGCATGCATCTCGTCCTGTTTCCGTCTTTTGTAGTGAGATCGCCAAAATATATTGTCCAAAAGCCAAGTATCCTGTTGACAAGCATCCCGACATATATTACTTTGGCGCCTTCTCGGACACGGGAGGCTGAAATGAGTCGGGCAGGTTTAAAGAAAAGATGTGCTTGACAAGGAGAGGCTGAGCGGTAAGAATAGAGGTTTGGGCCGGACTCATTTATGGTGGGTTAGGGAGCAGTAAGCAGCGATCATTGAGAACTGAATAGCCG
>Ga0208863_1000985_pt1 | contig 20842 bp, 18 predicted proteins | sample RifOxyD3_FD_184040 | JGI IMG/M metagenome (GOLD analysis project Ga0208863, IMG submission 184040) | Soil microbial communities from Rifle, Colorado - Rifle Oxygen_injection D3 (SPAdes) | ecosystem: Environmental > Terrestrial > Deep subsurface > Rock core/Sediment | place: Rifle, Colorado...
CCCGCCGCTACTTCCCGGAGCTTAACCTGCACGCCTCAACCCAGATGACCGTCCATAACAGCGCCGGGGTAAAGATGCTTGAACGGCTGGGCTTTTCCCGGGCGGTGCTGGCCCGCGAACTTACTCTTGCTGAAATATCCGCAATCCGCAGCCGCACCACCATGGAACTCGAACAGTTTATCCACGGCGCCCTCTGTTTCAGTATCTCCGGGCAGTGCTATTTTTCCTCGTTTCTGAATGGGATGAGCGGCAACCGGGGTCGCTGCGTCCAACCCTGCCGGCGGCGCTACACCTGTCGGACTGAAACCGGCTATTATCTGTCCACCAGCGATCTTTGCGCCATCGATCTGCTGCCCCAGCTCATTGACGCCGGTATCACCAGCCTCAAAATCGAAGGCCGGATGAAAAGCGCCGAATATGTGGCTCGGGTCGTCTCAGCCTATCGTCTGGTCCTTGACGCCTCACCCGCCGAGCGGCGCGCAGCAGTCGGTCAGGCCAAAGAGATCCTCAAGCTCGCCTTTGGCCGCCAATCCACCAAAGGTTTCTTCCACAGCGCTGCACCGACCGATATCGCCATGTCCAGTCAGCAGGGCTCAATCGGCCAGATGCTCGGCCAGATCTCCGGCAAAGAGGGCAAGGCCCTCATATTTACCAGCGCCGAACCCCTGCATGTCGGCGACCGATTGCGGGTCCTGCCGAAAAACGACCAGGATGGCTCCGGTTTTACCGTTACCGAACTCATGATCGGCAAGCGCCCGGTCATGGCAGCCAAGGCCGGCGCCCTGGTCCGCGTCTTGGCCCCTCCTTCAGTTGCCTTTCAAAAGGGGGATTCGGTTTTCAAACTGCGGGGCAAGCAGGCCTTCACCACCAGCGAAGAGGCCTGCCGGAAAAAGTTAGAGCAGATCCGACCGGAAGCGGAGCAGGTGCGGTTGCGGCTGACCTGCTCCAGCGCAGCCATGACGATCCAAGGTCAAGTTGATGACTTACTTCTTGAACAGAGTTACCCGATTGCCACTATTCCAGCCGATAAACAACCACTCAGCGTCGCGACCCTTAAAAAAGTCTTTAACCGGACAGCTAACACCCCGTTTATCCTGGCAGAACTAAGCGCTGAAAAGCTGGCGCCGGTAATTATTCACCCTACCCGGCTCAAAGAGATCAGGCGGGACTATTATGAACGGCTCGCGGTTTTGCTCAGCAATGCCAAACTGGCAACTGCCGAAAAACAGCGGCACTCCGCCCTTGCTGCCCTGCTCCCCGAACAACCGGCAACAAATTTTCCCAATCCACCGGAAATGATGCTCGGGCTGGCTAAGTGGGCCGATATCACAATCCTGAGCGATCCGGCAATAAACCTGGTAGTGCTGCCCCTCACCCCGGCAAATGTCCGGGATTGCGAACAGTCCGGACGCCCGACACCTGACATACTGGAGCGGATCGTCTGGGATCTGCCGGCCATGATTTTTGAACATGAGCTCGCCGAATATCTGGACACTGTTCACCGACTGGCCGGTCAGGGCTTTTGCCGGTTCAGACTCAACAACCTCGGTCATTTCTCTCTGGTGGACGGCCTGACCGGAGTCCTCCACCTCAGTTGCGGGTTCAGACTACCAACTCTCAACAGCCAGGCCGGAGTTGCCTTGCGCGAGCTTGGCGCCGGAGAGATCACCCTCTCGCTGGAGGACGATAAGGATAATATACGCCGAATTCTCAGCCACAAAATCGAAATTCCGGTCAGGGCGATCGTCTACAGCGCGATCCCCCTCATCCTATCCAGAATACCGATCCACGCGCTGCCACCTGATTTCCAGATGCATTCAGACCATAATGATCGCTACCGGGTCAACCGCCAGGAAGGGCTCACCGTGGTGACTGCCGAAACGGATTTCTCCTTGCTCGGGCGACTGAACGAGATTCGGGCCATGGGCTGCAACCACTTGCTTGCCGATCTTTCCCATCACGGCCTGCACTCCCATAATGGCAAAAAAATTATGGCTGCTTTGGCTAAAAACGAAACACTCCCCGGCACCTCGACCTTCAACTTCGATCGGGGATTACGATAAAAAATCAGTGCTGGATACAGGCGAAAGATGTTTGACAACATCTTTCGCCACTTCAAGGAATTAAATACATATTTGTTGGCAACAATTTTGTTGTCAGAACACTTCGCTAATAAATAAAAATCAACTCTGCCGGTTGCCGCCAGAAACAATGTTAAAAAACAACAGCACAGCTTCGTCATAGTTTAAAACGACCGGGTCAAAAATTGACTCCCGCAAAATAATGACGTATAACACTATGTAACTACTCGGGGAGAAAGAGAGAATATCGCACGCCAGGGGGCGTAACTGATTGATATCAAATATTCCAACAACAGAATCAGACCTCAATAAAACCAACAATTCGGTCGGCCTGGTCGAGAAGAAGTTCTTCACTTTTGGCGAATCGCCCGATGAATTGGTGCTTGACAATGGCTCCCGACTCGGGCCAATAACCCTGGCCTATGAGACCCTGGGTTCTTTAAACGCCGATCGCAGCAATGCCATTCTTGTTCTCCACGCCCTGTCCGGCGATTCGCACATGGCCGGCTACTATGCTCTGTCAGACCCCAAACCCGGCTGGTGGGACAGCATGATCGGCCCGGGCAAAGGCATCAATACCGACCAGTACTTCGTCGTCTGCTCAAATATCTTAGGAAGCTGCATGGGGTCTATCGGGCCTTCCTCGATTAATCCGGCCACCGGCAGGCCTTTTGGTCTCAACTTTCCGGTTGTCACTATCGGTGATATGGTAAAAACCCAGAAAGCCTTGATCGATCATCTCAAAATCCCCAAACTACTGGCGGTTATCGGCGGGTCAATCGGCGGCATGCAGGTCCTGGAATGGACAGTCCGTTATCCGGAGATGATGGCGGCGGCCGTCCCTCTTGCCACGACAGCCAAACATTCCGCCCTGGCGATTGCCTTTAACGAGGTGGCCCGGCAAGCGATCATGGCTGATCCCAACTGGAACCACGGCGATTACTACGATGGCGACAAGCCGAACCTCGGCCTCGCCGTAGCCCGGATGATCGGCCACATAACCTATCTTTCTGATGAGGCAATGCGCCGCAAATTCGGCCGACAATTGCAGGACAAGAGTGATTTCTCCTTCAACTTCGATGCTGATTTTCAAGTAGAAAGCTACCTGCGTTATCAGGGGAAAAAATTCGTCGAACGCTTTGACGCCAACTCCTTTCTCTATATTACCAAGGCGGCTGATTACTTTGATATCGGTCGCCAGCACGGAGAAGGGTCTCTCGCCAAGGCCTTTGCCAAAGCCCAGGCCAGGTTTATGATCGTCTCTTTCACCTCCGACTGGCTCTATCCGACCTATCAGTCCAAGTCCCTGGTCAAGGCCCTCAAGAAAAACAATCTGGAAGTTAGTTTCTGTGAAATCGAGGCGGAGTGGGGGCACGATGCCTTTCTCCTGCCCAGTGACCGCCTCACTCTGTTAATTAAAGGCTTTCTGAACCGCCAAACCCACGAAGGAAGGATATAAAACCCATGCGTTTTGACCTGCAGATCATCGCTTCCTGGATCACGCCAGGCGCCAAGGTCCTTGATTTGGGCTGCGGCGAAGGGGACCTTCTCTCTTTTCTCAAGGAGCAGAAGCAGGTCTATGGCACCGGGATTGAGTGCCAGGAGTCCAAGGTGGCCCAGTGCATTGCCGCTGGACTGCCGGTGCTGCAGGGCGATATCAACAGCGAGGTTGAAGATTATCCGGACAAAGCCTTTGACTACGTTATCCTGAGCCAGACCCTGCAACAGGTGTTCGATCCGGAGAAGTTGATCCATGCCATGCTGCGTATCGGCGGCCAGGCGATTGTCAGCTTTCCCAACTTCAGCCACTGGCGAAATCGCCTGCAGCTGCTTACCACCGGTTATGCGCCCAAGAACCGTCAACTCCCCTTTGAGTGGTACAACACCCCCAATATCCGGGTGATAACGCTCAATGATTTTCGGAGATTCGCCAGACTGGCAGGATTTACCATTCTTAAGGAGGTGGCGATCAACACTGACCATCATAATGAGGACGGTAACATCATTAATCATCTGGCCGGCCTGCGCGCCACTTACGGCATTTTTATGATCGGCAAAGGACATTGAGAAACTTAGAATTATCAAATTTCCTATTTTATTGTAGGGGCGCGGTCCTCGCGCCCAGGCTTTTTTGGGCAGGAAGACCCTGCCCCTACCGGCATTTTTATGATCGGCAAAGGAGACTGAGAAAAAAACCATGATTAAAAACCTTGATACTAAACAGTGCCAGGGCAGCAGCACGCCGGTTGCCGCCACCAATCTTTACAAGGAGATTCCGCCGGTAGTGCAAAAGTTGGCGGCAAGCTGGCAAAAGAAGGACTTCTGCGACCACGTCGGTCCTATCCCGATTCCTTCGCATGAAGCCATGGTCGAGATAATCCACCAGGTACGGCGAATTCTATTCCCCGGCTATTTTACCCGGAGCATCATCAACGCCGACAATCTTGAATACTGTCTGGGCCAGGAGATCATGGAACTGTTTGAGAACCTGGCCCGCCAGATCGTCCTCTGCTTCCAGTACGACTGCTTCCACACAACCGATGCCTGCAACCACTGCGGCGAGCGGGGCCTGGAGCCGGCTCTTGCGTTTATAAAAAATTTGCCCGAGATCGAAATCCGGCTAGCCACCGATATCCGCGCCGCCATGGAGGGCGACCCGGCAGCCAAGAGCCAGGACGAAGTGATCTTCAGCTATCCGGGGTTGCTGGCCGTTACCGTCCACCGTATGGCTCATGAACTCCATCGCCTGGGAGTTCCTTTCATGCCAAGAATCATGGCCGAACACGCCCACAGCCTGACCGGCATAGATATCCATCCCGGCGCCGCCATCGGCGACAGCTTCTTCATTGATCACGGCACCGGCGTGGTAATCGGCGAGACCACCGTAATCGGCAACCGGGTCCGTCTTTACCAGGGCGTCACCCTGGGCGCGCTCTCTCTGCCCCGCGATGCCGGCGACCGCTATCGGAACAAGAAACGCCACCCCACCATAGAAGATGACGTAATCATTTATTCAAACGCTACGGTCCTGGGCGGAGATACGGTAATCGGCGCAAGATCGGTTATCGGCGGCAATATCTGGCTCACTGAGAGCGTACCGCCGGACACCAAGGTGTTATTAAAACGATCGGAACTGATCTATACCGGCAATGGCAGCAAAAAAACGTCGCAAAAATAAGGAGAATTTCATGACAGCCATCCGCGCAGATATAACCAAGGTCATCGGCGCCACCCCCCTGGTTCGACTTAATCATCTCACCAAGGGAGTTGATATCGAACTCCTCGCCAAACTTGAATCCCAGAATCCATTGAGCAGCGTCAAGGATCGGATCGGCAACGCCATGATCGAGACCGCCGAGGCAGAGGGCCGGATATCTGCGGGCACCACCATCATCGAACCCACCAGCGGCAATACCGGAATTGCGCTCGCCTTTGTCTGCGCAGCAAAAGGATATCCACTCATCCTGACTATGCCGGAGACCATGAGCATGGAACGACGACTGCTGCTCAAGCATCTTGGCGCCACACTGGTGCTGACCCCGGGCAGTGAAGGCATGAAAGGCGCGATTGCCAGGGCTCGGGAGATCCACGCCGCAACGCCAGGCTCCTTTATGCCCGATCAGTTCAGCAACCCGGCCAATCCGGCGATCCACCGCAAGACCACGGCCGAAGAGATCTGGAAAGACACCGATGGGATAATTGACCTGCTGGTGGCAGGGGTCGGCACCGGCGGCACGATCACCGGCATTGCCGAGGTGATTAAGGCCCGCCGGCCATCTTTTCAGGCCATAGCGGTTGAACCGGCCGCCTCACCGGTTCTCTCGGGCGGCCCCCCCGGCCCTCATAAAATTCAAGGCATCGGCGCTGGTTTTATCCCGGCAGTGCTCAACAGAAATATAATCGACGAAATAATTACGGTCACCAACGAGCAGGCCATGGAAACCTCCCGCCGTCTCGCTCTTGAGGAGGGGATTCTGGCCGGTATCTCCTCGGGCGCTGCAACCTGGGCAGCCCTATCGCTAGGCAATCGCCCGGAAAACAGAGGAAAACGCATTGTGGTTATCCTGCCTGACTCCGGTGAACGCTATTTAAGCACCGAACTTTTGATCCGCTGATTAGCGTCGTTCGCATTTAACCTGCAAAAAAGTGGTATTTTACCAAGAGATTTAAATATCTTTAAAATTAGTTTGCTTTTCAATCAACATAATGTTATGTTCATATCTTAATTGTGTAGTACCTGTTTTGTTGAAAAAAATACAGAAAATTGGGCCGCACAGACCTCTACACAGAGGCAGTGCGGTTTTTTTGTTTTAAGGCTTTAAACAAACAGACTACCTAGCCTGTATTATCCTAATGATAATCGGGTGTTCAATAATAAAGTGGTTCCAAAGAAGAACCAAATTTTAAAGGAGTATTACAGTGGCTGAAGGTAAAGTGAAATGGTTTAATGATTCAAAGGGGTTTGGTTTTATTGAGCAAGACGGCGGTCAGGATGTTTTCGTTCATCACTCCGCAATCAAGGCTGAAGGCTTCAAATCCTTGGCTGAAGGTGCTCGGGTCCGTTTTGACGTTGTAAAGGGTGCAAAAGGTCTTGCAGCCGAGAACGTCGTACAGATCTAACAGGTTGTTCGAATTACCCAATCTAAAGTATTAACAACCTGCTTCAAGATGTTGTTAATACAAATAAAAAGCCCCGCGTTTGCGGGGCTTTTTATTTGTATTAACATATACTATTCTTAAGGACTATCCAACATGATTACAGCAACAAACGTAGCCCTTGCCTATGGCAAAAGGGTGATTTTTAAAGATGTTAATATCAAATTCACTCCGGGTAACTGCTACGGACTTATCGGTGCGAACGGCGCAGGCAAGTCAACTTTTTTAAAAATCCTGGCAGGCGAACGCGAACCGGACAAAGGTGAAATCTCAGTTGGCGCCAGGGAGCGAATCGCCATGCTCCGCCAAGATCAATCCGCCTTTGATGAAGAGACGGTATTCAATACGGTAGTTAAAGGTCACAAACGCCTTTTCGAGGTAATGGCCGCACGCGAGGCAATCTACGCCAAAAGCGAATTTTCCGATGAGGACGGCATCCGCTCCGGGGAACTGGAGGCTGAATTCTCTGAGATGAACGGTTACGAGATTGAATCAGATGCCGCAGTATTGTTAAGCGGTCTGGGAGTACCGGAAGAGCTTCGCCATCGCAAGATGAAGGAGCTTGACGGCGGTGATAAAGTACGTGTCCTGCTGGCCCAGGCCCTTTTCGGCAACCCGGATATTCTTTTACTTGATGAACCAACCAACAATCTGGACTTAAAGACTATTTCCTGGCTTGAGGAGTTTCTCTTCCGGTTCCAGAACACGGTCATCATCGTCTCGCATGACCGGCATTTCTTGAATCAGGTTTGTACTCACATTGCCGATATTGACTTCGGTAAAATCCAGGTCTATGTCGGAAATTACGATTTCTGGTATCAGGCAAGTCAACTCTCACTCAAACAAAAACAGAATGAGAACAAAAAGGTAACTGACAAGACAAACGAACTGAAAGAGTTTATCCAACGCTTCAGTTCCAACGCCTCCAAGGCTAAACAGGCAACATCCAGGAAAAAACTGCTGGAAAAATTAACTATCGAAGACATGCCCATCTCTTCGCGGAAATATCCATACATTGTTTTCAAGCCGGAACGGCCTTGCGGCGACATCATTCTTGAGATAAAGGACCTTTGCAAAGAGATTGACGGAGAGATAGTATTAAATGACTTCTCCTTAAGCGTCAACAAGGGCGATAAAATCGCCTTGGTCGGCAGCAACAGCGTTGCCAAAACGACCCTTTTCCAGATCCTGGCAGGCGAACTACAGCCGGACAAGGGCAGCTTTCGCTGGGGAGTCACAATCAGCTCTGCTTATTTCCCCAAGGAAAACAGCGGCTACTTCAATAACAAATACAACCTGATCGAATGGCTTCGTCAGTTTGCCCCTCCCACCGAAGGAGAGAGTTTCTCAAGAGGTTTCCTCGGCCGCATGCTTTTTTCAGGTGAGGAGGCGCTCAAAACAACCGATGTCCTGTCCGGTGGCGAGCGGGTCCGCTGCATGCTTGCCAGAATTATGCTTACCGGCGCCAATGCCCTTATCCTGGATGAACCGACCAACCACTTGGATCTGGAATCGATCACTGCCTTAAACAACGGCCTCATTGCCTTTCCTGAGGTAGTGCTTTTCACCTCCCACGATCATCAATTCGTCTCAACCGTGGCCAACAGAATTGTTGAAATCACCCCGGGAGGGATTATTGACCGGATGATGGGATTTGACCAGTACCAGGAAGATGCCAACGTTGCTGAAACCAGAAACAGACTGTTCCTGGGAGAGAAAGATCTAACACTTTAGTATTGTCGAGCCCTCAAATTTGGTCTAACAGGATAACTGCGCCTCTTTACAATGTTGCTGGACCTATTGTTGCGCCCCGCAGAACCGGCACTTTTTTGCTTTGGCAAAAATTTTCTTCTGACAGCAACAGCACGACCTGAATTCAGGAATAAGCCCGGCCAGAGCCAGAACGACGACCAAGGCGCCGGTTATAACTGGAAACGGGGCGGTAATCACCTGCGGGTCATAGGTTAACAGACCAACAACCAAAGAAAAAAGGCCGAGACAAATAGCAATGGTTTTAAACGACATACTCTTCTCCAGAGATTATTTGCCTGTCAGAGTACTGTTTTCCGGCAGACGATAAGCAGGCTCAGCTCCGCCGCGTTGCAGGACAACTGTTGCACAAGTCACCACTATAATCCCCGGCATGATCACAGCCGGCGGCAATCCTTGACCGCACCCCCAATCGATTACCAGGACAAAAGCAGGATAAAAATAGCTATACGCCATTGTCCTGGTTGGTCCCAGATAGAGGGTTGCGAGGTGAGAGAGATAAAACGTAATTACGGTAGAAAAAAACGCCAGATACAGTATCCAAAACCAGATGTGCGGCTTAACCCCTGGCCAGTCAACCTGGCCCAACTGGGGCGCTGCCAGAAGAAGCAACCACCCTGCCCCGGTCACCAACACCCAGAAAGTCATAATCACCATGGATTCCTGACGGTATACCTGTTTTACTAATGGTGTATACGCCGCCATCAAAAAACAGCCGGCCAAAAAAATCAGATCGCCATGGTTAACATCCATGGTCAGCAAGCAGTTGATATCTCCGCGGAAAACAACCCATACTGCGCCAAACATGCCGCACAACAGTGCCAGCAGACGATAGCGCCCCAAACGTTCTTTAAACAAAACAGCGCTGTAAATCCCAGAGATTCCAGGCACTAGTGTAAAAATAACACTGGTATTTATGGCCGTAGTATAACGGAGCGATTCAAACATACACCAAAAAAATCCAACGGTGCTGAAACTTATAGCGCTATAGCCGACAAGTTGCTTTAGCGACGGCAAAGAAAATCCATATCTGAAAATAAGGATTGGAGCAAAAAACAGTACGGCCAACAGATATCTTATCAGAAGGAGGACGGCTGGATCAAGGCTGTTGGTAATCGCCGCTCCCACAGTAAAGGAGGTCGACACAATACCTGCCGAGAGCACCATCAGGCAATGAACTGCCCAAATCGGCAGGAGCTTTGGCATTTTAAACCACATGGTTTTGATATCTTTGACAAAAATATAATAGTGTCAATGCATGCAAAGCAATATACCTCTAACCATCTCTCTGCCGAATTTCAAGAATAGAAGCTGTTTTGTTACAGATCAAAATCGGCAATAACCGGGAGGTGGTCACTGGCGATCCGGGTCACTCCCATCCAGCAACGCCGACGCCGGACAAGGGTAATTGGCCCGCGAAAAAAGATCTTATCCAAACCGCCGGCAGGAGAAAAAGACGGATAGGTAAGATAGGCCTTATGATAACCGCTACTATGATTTGAAGCGCATTGAAAATCCAGCAAATCAGTAATTACAGGGGCCACCAAGGTCCCCAGGTCATTTAAATCACCGCCTACCAGACAAGGATTCTCACTCTTAAGTGTGACAAACTCATCAGAATGAATCATAAGGCCGATCTGCCGCAATCTCTCCTGAACAGAGAGGCCAAGATGCAGATTAAAGACCTCCAGTTGCCTGACAGGCCCATTAATTCCATCATCAACAGCCACAGAGGTAAACAGACAACCACGAGCCTTATGATCTTCTATGGTCAGGTCGATGTTCCGTTGACGAAGAATAGGCCAGCGACTTAATGTGGCATTACCGTAGTTGCCCTTGCGAAGTTTGACATTAAGGCCTACTGCATAATGGGTAAATCCGATAGCACGCACCATCTCCTCGGCCAGATTCAACATCCCGGAACGCGGCACCCCGACATCAACCTCCTGCAGCAACACGATGTCAGGGTGATGATGCAAAAGAATATTGGCGATGCGCTCCGGACGGAAACGTCGATCAATACCGATTGCTCTGTGCATATTGTACGACATAACCCGTATCAGCATTAATGCCCCCATTGTATCTGGTTGAATTGCTTGATTTGTGCTATCTAAAAAGTAGACGAATATACGATCTTTTGCACGAATTGTCACGCAATCGCCGGATTGTCCGGATAATATCCGGAAACAACTACTACCTTAGATCGTGAATTGACAGTATATGTCTATTCTCAAAGGGTGCAAAAACTTGACAAAGCCAGGAACTTCATATAGAAATGCTCAAAACTTTGCATTCCAACAACTGATCTTCCCTTGGAGAGCCTCACTGTGTCTCCCCATTTATTATTATCTCACAATTATTAACGGTTTTTTGCAGCCTGGCAAGGGACTTTACAACTCATGACTGATACCACTATTTTCAAACGCATCTACCAGGAGGTAAAGCCATACAGATGGTCCCTGGCAATATCTATGGTCTGCATGGTCATGGTGGCCGGTTTCAGTGCCGCTCAGGCCTATATGGTCAAACCACTCCTGGACAAAATATTTTTTGAGAAAAACCAGCTCATCTTGAATATCCTGCCGTTAGCCTTGGTCGGCATCTTTCTGGCCAAGGGTTTTTTCTACTATACCTATTCCGTATTACTGGAAAAAGTCGGACAAAGCGTCATTCGAGATTTACGGCGCAAAATTTTCACCCATATCCATAGCCTGCCACTCTCCTATTTTCACAAAACTCCTACCGGTGAACTGATCTCCAGGCTGATTTCGGACGTCACCCTCATCCAGTCTGCTGTTTCATCCGCAATGGTCAGCATCCTTAAAGACAGTGTCCAGATTCTGGGCCTTTTAGTAGTGGTTTTTTATCAGAACTGGCTACTTGCTTCAATCTCCATAATTTTTCTGCCAATGGCCCTTGTGCCAATCATCCTGATCGGTAAAATGCACAGACGATACAGCATGGAGAACCAACAGACTACAGCCTTAATCTCCAACAACCTGCACGAAACCATTGCCGGCAACCGGATTGTCAAGGCTTTCTGCATGGAAGAGTACGAAACTAAGCGCTTCACAGGATTGATCAACCAACTCTTCAGCATCATTCTCAAAGATACCAAGATCAGGAATTTTTCCCACTCCTTTATGGAACTATTAGGCGGAATTTTTGTTGCCTGGATTATCTGGTACGGCGGCAGAGAAGTGCTCAAAGGTGTTGCCACACCAGGCACGTTCTTCTCCTTTCTTACTGCCTTGATCATGATTTACGAACCGATAAAGGGTATCAGCCGGATGAACAGTACTATTCAACAGGGTCTGGCCTCAGCCAACCGGGTCTATTCTGTCCTTGATATCAAACCGGATATCGCCGATTATCCTAATGCTACCGACATCCCATCATTATCCCAATCCATTGAATTTAAAGATGTTTCATTCCATTACGACAACAATGTCCCGGTCCTCAAAGGCATTAATCTGACTGTCCGGGCCGGCGAAGTGGTTGCCATTGCCGGACCAAGCGGCGGCGGCAAAACCACCCTGGTCAATATGATCCCCCGTTTTTTTGAGGCGACCGGCGGCACTATTCTGATTGACGGCCATGACATTCGTACAGTCACCATCAAATCGTTGCGCAGCCAGATTGCCATTGTCACTCAGGAAACTATTCTTTTTAATGATTCAATCCGCAATAATATAGCCTATGGCGATCCGAATCGCTCTGATGAAGAGATTATGGCTGCAGCCCAGGCCGCCCATGCCTATGAGTTCATTATGGAACTGCCGAACGGCGTTGACACCCTGATTGGTGAATCAGGCGCCAAGCTATCAGGCGGCCAGCGCCAACGCCTTTCTATCGCCAGGGCATTGCTCAAAAATGCGCCGATCCTTATTCTGGATGAGGCCACATCTGCGCTTGACACAGAATCTGAACGCGAGGTCCAAAAAGCTCTTGAGAATCTTATGAAAAATCGCACCACCTTTGTGATCGCCCACCGTCTCTCAACCATTCGCAATGCCGATCGGATCATCGTTGTCCAAGATGGCCGGATTGTCGAAGAAGGCAGGCATGAAGAGTTGCTTGACCGGCCGGAGGGAGTGTATAAAACGCTTTACAACCTGCAACACTGATCGTCATGGCAGTTATTTATCGGCGCCGGTGTGATCTCGTCGCTCAAAAAAATTTACCCACGATGATGTTTGATTAAGCGCCCAATTCCTGGGCGGCACAAACCCTTTTGCCATACCATCTTCAAGTTTGACACTTTTTAAGCGCTCATAGACCCGCACAAAAAAACATCTTCTCTTACCGGGATAAACCTCACACCACCCATCACAACTACCACCGCACGGGCCATTCAACAGATATTTCGCACATCCGGCCTGTGGACACAAAAATGCCAGCTCCGCCAGAGTACAATCGCCACAGTTCCGGCAACCAAACCCTAAAAACTTGATGAGATGTTCAAACCTGTCAAGAGAGTGAGCCAAACGACTCTCCTCAAGGGTCAGACAAGCACTTTTCAAGGAAGAAAAAAACAGCCCCTGTTCATTAAAAAAAAGCTGATGCATATGACAGGCCAGGATAAAACCGATTTGTTTGCCCTGGATTGCCGAGGAACGTACGGTTGGGATCGGCAGATTCAGGCCACTTGCTGCATCCTTTTCAAAATAATAAAACCCCTCCGGATGCCCAAAGGAGATATCGCCAATCAATTCCCGCCACTGCGGGGCATAATGTTCAGAGCTGGTCAGCAGAAAATCCATATCATCATATGAGAGCCCTGGACCACCAATATGGGCGCCACTGTACCCCATGCCTTTGAGAACAGCGAGCAGCTTAGCCGCCCGAATCAACCTGGCTTTTTTGCCCTTGTCAGGAGAGGCGGCTTCCTGCTGCATAATTGCATAAAGCGCATCCGGAATCACACACCCTGGGATCTCGCCTCTGTGCATCAGCCCGGCAACCACCATATTCGGGACAAAGACATTGCCCAGCATGGGAATATTCAAATCATGCCGGCGGATGTAGAGAAGCAACTCATGAAACTTCCGCGCATCAAACCCTACCTGGGTAATCACATAATCAGCGCCGGCTGCGAGCTTCCGATGCAGCTTGAAATACTGCATCATCAATTCCGACTCCAAGTGCTTAAAGGGCGACACGGCAACCCCTTTGAGAAACGAAGTCGGTTTGGGAGGGGAAGCATGTGTTTTCTCTGCTTTGGACCAAAATATACCCTGATTCATCCGAGAGATAAGATCAAGGGCATGAACAGAGCCAAGATCAAAAACCGGCTTGGGAACACCTCGATATCCTTCCTTGGGATAATCGCCTGTTATTACGAGAAGATTATGTAAGCCAATCCGATCCCAGGCAAAGAGAAGGCTCTCCATCTGGTTGCGATTTTTATCCTTACAGGAGAAATGGACAATGACGTCCAGCCCCATATCACGAATCTCTTTGCCCAGGACTTCAGGGGAGAGGGCGGCATGACCGCCGGCGTTTTCCGTGATACTCACCGCCTGAATCCGGCCGTCAGCTGCCAGCCGCCGGGCAAAATCCAAGGCCAGACTGTGGGCCTTGCTTCTGCCGCCACGACTGGGGACCAGTTCGAAGGTCAGACAAAACCGGCCGGGATCGCTGAGAATCCGCCCTAATTTAGAGCTGTTTTTTTCCGGCATAACACTCATTGTTCTAATCACTTATTCGGGGCAAATTTAAAGAGCTTTCTTTGCAGTGTTCTGCGGTGGATTCCCAACTTGTGGGCGGCGGCTGAGACATTGCCGCCGCAATCAGCAAGAACGCGGTTAATGTGTTCCCATTCCACCCTGGCGAGAGAAGGTGGAATAAACTCCGGGGCTGCTGTGAGGCCAGACGCTTCCGACTCCCTAAAAAAAGCATTTGTAATGTCATCAACATCTGCTGGCTTAGGCAGATAACAGACAGCTCCTAATTTAATTGCCTGCGTGGCGGTTGCAATACTTCCATATCCTGTTAAGACGACAACGCGCATCTGGGGGTAAACCTTCAGAGCATCTTCAAGAAGTTCAAGACCGCTCTTCCCCGGCATTTTCAGATCGATAACTGCCATAGGGGGTTTATGCTCGATGACAATAGCCATGGCTTCATCATAATTTGCGGCGCTATATACCGTATAACCCCTTCTTAGAAAGGCTTTTTGCAGCCGCTCACGCAACAGATCCTCGTCATCAACCAGCATGATTCTTTTCATTTTGATACCTTTTGTCCGATATATCCTTTTCCAAGCAGAAAATCACTGCTCAGAACAACCGACATGCGTCAAGGCCAGAGACAAAACTATCCGGGTCCCTTTGCCTTCTGTTGAATCAATAAGCAGTGTCCCTCCAAACCGTTCAGCCACTGTTTTTGCCAGAAAAAGGCCCAAGCCCATGCCCTTTCCGGTCTCCTTGGTAGTAAAAAAGGGCTCGCACGCTTTGGCAACCGTCTCCTCATCCATCCCAACACCCTGATCAACAATCTCAATATACAAAAAAAATTGATCCATAAAACACCGAATGAGGAGCGGCGAGTTCAGAGGAGTTGCGTCAAAGGCATTTTTAATCAGCCCTTTTATCGTTCTTTTGATGGTTCTAAACGGCATTTTAAATAATAGAGTGCCGGTGCTGTCTGAAATTTCCACCCTATCTCTCATCTCTGTGGGAAATGAGGAGAGAATCTCATTCCACAAAGAGTCTAGCTTAAACGCCTCGGTCGATTCGCCCAAAGGCTCACCCGCATCCGCCGCCAACTGGTATAGGATCTCCTTGCACCGATCGACCTGTTCTCGAATAAGAATCGCATCGGAAATCAACTCATTGTCTCCTTTGATCTCCTTAATATGAAGAAGCATCTCTCCGGCGGCCACGGCAATTATCGACAATGGGGTGGCAAACTCATGAGCAGCGCCGGCTGAAAGAGTAGCGAGAGCGGCAAGCTTTTCGTTCTTTATCTTCTCATCCTTTAAATCAGCCAGCATCTCCTGATGTCTTGCCAAGGCCTTCTGAATCCTGCCGATGAAAAAAACTATGTAAATTGCCGTGATGGAGAAGGCCACCCACATCCCTTGCAAGTGCAGAAAAAGGCCATCACTGTCTCCTGGAGAACCTGAAACAGGCTCAGAACTATGACAGCTCTGCGGAATGTTCTGTAACGATAGACCGAGGAGGCAGACGATATCCTGCCAGAAAAACAGACTGGCATAGCAGAAGATGGTAATCACCGCAAGTGCCCATGACCAGAGGGCCGGAAGAAGAATGGCGCCGAGGGCGATATGGATCAGATACAAAAAGGTGAAGGGATTCATCGGGCCGCCGGTCTGGACAAGCAGGAGACTCAACAACACGACATCCAAAAACATCACCAAAGCGGTGAGCCGTGCAGAAATAGTGCTTTTCCGTTTAACAAGGATATGGAAAAAAATATTGCTGACCGCGCTAAAGGCTATAATCACGGACAAAATGACGATAGGCGTTTTGACGTCAAAAAAAAGATCAACCGCCAGGATAAGGATGAGCTGGGTGAATAAAGCGCCCCAGCGCAGGTTGAGCAACCAGGAAAATGCGATGTGCGATGACGTTTGCGGCACGGGTATAAAAAATTTTGACCTCAGGCGGTCCACGATGATCTCTCCTGCAACCAGCTGCAAAGAATAGTAATAAGAGAATAGCATTAACCCTGTTCTCTCTTTACCCTGCCCGGTTGGAAGTGAAAAGAGTTTTATCCTTAATTATCTCTTGATGCCCGGTGCGACAATTTGCCGCATTTCAAAATCAACCGGGGTGTGTTAGCTTCAAAATCAATTATTTGATGTTTTGTCTAAGGATTTTCTCCCCGTTTATCTCTATGCAAAACATCGGGTCTCCGCCTTCGTCTTCGTCTCCGCCTTCGCCACCTTGCCGCCCCCATGGCAGGGTGGTGAGGGCTCGGACTCTATCTGGCGCGGGTTTTCGAAAGATTGCGCCGGCCATCATCAGTTTCCTGCCTTTCTGCGTAGACAGCCTGCTCTCTCCCTTATATAGTGATAAATTGAAACAACTAAGGTAAATACTCTGCAAGTGACGTTTATCACTCTCAACTTTGCATTATTAATTTTTATCTGCGGCTAAAAGAAGCCCCCCCTATAAATCCATGAAAGCCCCCCAACTATCCACTGCTGAAATTAATCAAGCCGTAGACGACCTGTTCAACTTCGCCTTCGACCGTGAAGACGTTAAATGGCTGATGGCAAATCTAGTAACCGAGTCGGAGGCCATACGGGCCGGAATTGAACACGAACTGCAACTGCTGAAGATTATCAGCGTTGGCTGGAGTATTTCCTATTGTCTTGCAGACAGCCCGATCAAAAAACCTCTGGCCGAGCACTATTGGAGAGCGGTATACACCTTCTCACAAACCCTGTCGCAAACCGCCGGGCTCATGATCGGTCAAGATATTGATTACTTCCAAACCGTCAGAAAGCGATTGGACATGTACGTCATGGCGCTTAACGAAAAAACCACCGTTAAGGAGCCGGCAATGGTTATTGGCCCGGAATTTGCCAAAATGTGCAAAAAAGACGATGAGATATTTATAATTATGGCCGGCTCAAAAATGTTCGTCTCAACTATTGCCAGAGTCAAAACATTTCTTGAGCCTTTGCTGCTCAACAATGGGGAAGAACCTGCTACCCAGCGCCTGCAGTAATTTGTAGTTACATCATCCTGATACTGCCGCAATCAGGACAGATCCAGGTTGGGCCATTGCTCATACCCCACATATTCTCCCGAAAGCAGTCATCACAGATCTGAAATCCACATGGGCAATTCCAACAGAATGGCAGCTTGCGCCGGCAACAGTGGCACGCAAATATTTTTTTTGACCGGCGGCTTCCCGGCCGATTATTTTCGGCGGCCATGGTTAAATTTCCTTGAGTTCATGACGAAGCCAATCCAAGTAATCCCCACTGCCTGATTTGATCGACAGAGCGACAATCTGGGGACACTGATAAGGGTGATTGGCCTTGATCGTCCGCTCAAGTTCGGCGAACAACTCCTCATGACTTTTGATCAGACACAAAAACTCCTCGACCTGTTCAATTTTCCCACGCCAACGGAAAATGCTGGTCATTGGCCCGAGGATCTGCACACAACCGCATAACCGTTTTTCAACAAGCAGACGTCCGAGCTGCTCGGCATCGCTCTTGGTCTCAAAGGTTGTTGCAACCTGAATAAAACCGTTCATAACTTCACTCCTTGCCAAGCCGAAAAAACACCTTACTACTGATTGACCTGCACGATCATGGCGCTGACATGATCAATGCGGATTACTGCGTCAAAATAGTTGCGACCGGTGATCTTCGAAAGATGTAAAAGAGTCGGGGTTGTCCTGACAAGTCTGCCGCTTAAAATCTCGCCGGACAGCAGCCTAATCTCGACAATCTGACCGACGTTTCTCTGCAACAGATCGCGCATGCTATCACTGTTATTAATCTCTACGCTGGCTTTTCCCAATACCGGAAAAGGCGATGTTATCTGCAATAATATTATGATAGCGACAGCAAGCAGCTTATTTTTCACTCTCATGGTCTAACACTCCCTAGCCAGCCGGATTTTACTTGATCGCCTTAAGTTTCTGCAGCAAGGCGCGGGCCTTCCCAATGTCCTTGGGTGCTTTCATATGACCGGGATTCAGTACCAGGGTTTTTTCCCAGACTGCAATTGCCTGATCCAACTTCTGGTTAATGAAAAATTTTACACCTTCGTTGTAATACTCCTCTGCCTTCTCCCGCCGGCGCAACTCTACGGCCACCAGAGCCCCCTTGACGTCACGAACCGTGGGGTCGACCTTTTTGTAGGAGTCGATGGCATCCTGAAATCGATCTTCCTTGAGAAAATGGTTACCTTGCTCGAACCAGGCAGCACTGACCAACTCACGGGCCTTCTTGCCGAAAGAGGGATGCCCGATGAGCCGTTCAGCTATTGCAACACTCTCGGGATAACGTTGGGCTTGAAAAAGCTCCTGGGCCCGGGTCAAATTCTGTTTAGCCGCGTCCGGTTTCTTCTCATCGGGCGTGGCAACCGGTGGAACTTCGATTGACGTAGGAGCCGTTACCGGGGTGTCAATCTCTTTGCCGGCGTCCGACGGCGATTCAGCACCATAGGCGGCATCACCGGACTTCGCTCCCCCCTGCCACAATGGGGGTATGAGAAGTATCGTTCCGGGTGTCAGAGGCCCCTTCGGATCCAAATCGTTTATCCTGGCGATAATCAAGGCCTTGCCTGAATCAGAGTAGATTTTTTTGGCGATCGTCTCAAACGACTCCCCAACCGTCGTCTGATAGGAGATGAATACTGGATCGAGGCGATTTTTCAGGTAATCGAGGGCCTCGGCATGATCGGGATTATTGATGAGCGTGAGGAGGAACTCCCGGCGCGCTGCCTCAAATGCCCCCGCGCCAAAACTCTCCAGACCCAGCTGAAAATGCCGTTCCGCTTCCCGGGTAAGTTGACCTGCCAAAGCAGAAACCCGCTTCTTGGGTTCGACAGAATCAGGTCGTAAGGCAACAACCACCTGCCAGCTTTCTAATGCCCCCCGCAGATCACCTGCCTGCTCTGCCTTGTCGGCCTGAGCTGTCTGCTTGGTTACAAGATTGGCAAAAGCTCCTTTATCAACCGGTGGAGCAACTTCCCTTTCTCCGGGCGGCTTGCCGACCTGCTCTCCTGCCGGCGGAAATTGTTCTCCTGATGGCGGAGGGATCTTTTCCTTAGCGCAGGCGCCCAGAAACAGCAGCAGAACAATAAGATAAATCATCCTCATCGTAGAGCCTTCCGATTGCTCGTGCCAAGATTTTTCTCAAAACGGGCAAGATCGGCATCTCCGTAAATCATGGCCCGATTGAGCCGGTAATTCGAAAGGAAGAAAGGATTCCCATCCCTGACAACGGTGAAGGCCCCACGATAACCGAGTTTCTTGATTAAGGCGATCACCAGACTGTTGGTGTCACCGTAAGGATAGGCCAGGTAACGGATCTTCCGCCCGATCTTCTGCTCGATGATCCGAGCCGGCTCGGCCAGTTCACGCTCCAGGGCAATATAATAGGCCTCCAGGGACTCCCCTGAATTCTGTTGACCTAAATTACGGTGCGAAATAGTATGGCCCTGAATATCAAGACCCTGATCAGCCATCTCGCGCACCTGGTCCCAGGACAGGGTCTTAGATCCCCCGGTTATTAGTTGAGTATAAAGGAAAAGGGTAGCGGTAAACCCATATTTCTTCAAGATCGGAAAAGCGATATCGTAGGTCGAGCGCCAACCATCATCAATCGTAATAACCACAGACTTCTCAGGCACATCTCCGGTAAAATCCATAAAATCGAAGAGCTGATCCAAAGTGATGACCCGATACCCTTTTTCTTTAAGCAGACGCATCTGGGCATCAAAGGACTCCTGGGAAACGATCATCCGGTCCGTGCTTTTTTCGGCGAAATGGTGGTACGAGAGAACCGTTACCGTCTGGTAGCGATCAGGAGCGAGCCCCCCGCGTTTAAAAGGTTTAAGGGGGATAATGATCTCATCCCCGGAGGCAATATCTGACAGGTTGTTGAATTCCGCAATCACCCAATCGCGGCTGGAGTCGTGCAGATACCTGGCGGCAAGTGAAGCGAGTGAATCCCCCGGCTGAACAACGACTGCAACGTAGTCACCAACATAACTGACTTTATCTGGGTCGTCCGGCGGCAACACCCCGCCGGAACCGGTAGCACAACCACTGGCGAGGATAACTAATAAGAGAATAACAAACCTGAGGTTCATGCCTGCACTTTCACCTTCATGACTTCGAAGATCTCCAAGGGTTCGGCTTTGCCTTTGACCTTGGTCGGCGGCAATGGGGTGACCTCCAGGATCTCTCCTGCCGCCTGCAGAGTGGAACGGCTGATAATGATCTTGCCGCCTGCAGCCAGCGAGTTCAGACGGGAGGCAACATTGACGCAGTCCCCGATGACGCTGTACTGCTTCTTAACTTCAGAGCCGAGGTCACCGGCAACCGCTACCCCGGTATTCACCCCTATGCCTATCCGACCAAGCAGGGGGTTCTTCTCACTGGCCAGTCGCAGCAGCTCGTGTTGCATGAGGAATGAGGCCCTTAAGGCCCGCTGAGCATGGTCCGGGCGGGCAATCGGAGCACCGAAGACCCCGAGCACGGCATCACCAATAAACTTATCAACGTAACCGCCGTGTTCGTCAATATAATGGCTGGCAATGCGGAAATACTCATTGATTGCCTCTACGACCTGTTCCGGTTCATTGGCCTCAGCAAAAGATGTAAAGCCCCGGATG
>Ga0208863_1000986_pt1 | contig 20826 bp, 17 predicted proteins | sample RifOxyD3_FD_184040 | JGI IMG/M metagenome (GOLD analysis project Ga0208863, IMG submission 184040) | Soil microbial communities from Rifle, Colorado - Rifle Oxygen_injection D3 (SPAdes) | ecosystem: Environmental > Terrestrial > Deep subsurface > Rock core/Sediment | place: Rifle, Colorado...
AAGATGCTTTTTTTAAGTCTGCCCTTAATCCTGCTCCAAGATATACAATCCTTGCCGCATTATCTCCCTGTTCCCCGCCAACCGGTGTTACCAGTAAAGGTTTACCGGCAGCTAAAGTTTCATTAACCGTGTTGTTCCCACCATGGCTTATGACAACATCAACTTTATGAATTACTTCAATCTGTGGAACACGTTCAAAAACAAGTACATTAGAAGGTAATTCCTTAGACGTTAAAAAGGGAAAAGATTTTCCTGCACTTATAATAAGCTGGTAAGGTTCATTGATAAAAGCTTTAATGATTTTATTGAAAACTTGCGGTTTTTTATTAAATACAGTTCCCAATGAAACATAAATTTTAGGTTTATCGGGTGAAAATTTTTCATAAGGAAAATCACTTTTACCTTCTTTGTCTCTACCTGAAAAGCAAGGGCCTATGAAAAAATTGGTTGGCAAAAACGGGTATCTTGGGGCTTCGATACATTCGTCAGTTAAAACAAGCGTAAGCCATGGAGAAGAGAGCCATGCCCATTTTCCTTTTTCAATGGGTTTTAAATTCAACTTTTTTCTGATATGTAAAACTGTATTATCTATATTTTTTGTCAATAAATCAGTCATAAAGTTATAAAGTTTACCTTTAAACCCCCAATCTTCACCTATCGGCAGACCGCTCCCCATAGGGGGAATACCGTCTCCTTTCTGATATAAACCTGCGGAATAAACGATAACATAAGGAATATTATTCAATTCTGCAGCAAGACCGCCTGCCGGGAAACCAAAATCCGAGATAACTGCCACAGGCTTTAATTCATTTAAAATTGAGCTTATTGTTTTTGTGTAATGATAAAGTCCGCCAAAAAATAATTTAAATGCGATAAAAGTCTCGGTATAGCCTGAAAATAAAGGCAATAATGCGAATCCCGGTGAGGATAATGCATCACGAATTCGTATTGTGCTAAATCCTTTATTTATAATATTTTGTTCTATGTTTTTAGGTCCAGAACAAATAAAAACAATGTCATGCCCTTTTAACTTCAGTTGTTGGGCAATGGTTAAAAGGGAATTCAAATGTCCCATTGCAGGTTGTGAAGTAAATACAAATGTACTCATTTATTTCATAGCCCCGACTATTTAACCGCTATTTTCCCAATTTTACTTGTAGCAATAATATCAGGATTACTTATGTGCCTGACAAGGACGTACCCGTCACTTTCGCCGATTTGAGAGGCTTCTGTGTTTAATGTCATTACCCGTGAACCTCTGAATGGAACTGTCAGAAGCTGGATTTTTTCGCCACCGGCTACTTTTTGTCCGTAAAGCAACTGTCCCTTATAATCTGATAAAAGGTCTTCGGTCTGCCTTACGAATAAAGTTGACGGAACAGCAATAATTGCATAGTATTCAGCAGGGTCTTTGTCTTTATCAAGTGTAATTTGTATAGTCCCTTCCTGCCCCATTTTTAATGTGTGTGTGTCTGCACTTATGCTGAAAAACGGAGTCTTTGACAGGTATTCATAAATGTTTATTTGTTTTTCCTCATCAAACCTTATTGTCACAAATTCAGGGGCAGTAATCTTAATATCTCCGTCTTTTGTGTCAAAAAGTGCAGGTTTGTCTTCAACCGTTATTTTTTCGTTATGTCCTCCTTTTTGTATTTCAATATCTGCTTTAGTTTTAATTTTCTTATCCTTAGCCATGGTTACCAGAAGGTCAAGGAATTTAACTATTGTTTGTGGAGCCGAATATACTCCGCCTAAAAGTGCAGGGCCCTGAATCATTCCCGGCTCTTGCGTTAAGATAAGCCCCCTGGCTATTTTATTGAATAAAGGATAAAAGTTTTTATCTCCTTTTAAAAATAACGCTTTTGCATTAAGGAGCAGATAATATAAAGAACCCGTTCTTTCAAAAGCTCTTAAAAATCTGTATGTATCATAAGTTTTTATGAATCTTAAATTAATATCTTTTAAATTTTTACATTCTGCAATATCAAGAGCCGGAGCCATTTTATTCAGATACCAGTGAATTACGGCATCATCTGTTATTGCTTTATATACTACCTGTCCGTTAATTTCAACCGGGATCAAATCCTGTCCTTTATCCAAATCATAAAAACCGTTTTCTTCAATTGAAATATTTTTCTTTTTAAGCTCTTTATTAACACTATCAACCATTTCCTTGGACAGTTTGATTGTTTGGGCAAACTCTGTTTTCAAAGATTTGGAAGAATCAATAGAAGAGAGCATTGTGCTGAGATTCTTTGCAGCCCATATACTCCATAAATCACTTACCGGAATTCCGGGGTAAGGACGGAATAATCCGCTTCCTTTGTCGTAAAATTTTTCATAAAGGTCTTTTACGGTCTTTACCATATCAGATTTAAGAGTATCCCTTAAACCCTCATCATTAATTATTTTATCTTCCATTGCCCTTAACAAGATTCCTCGAACAGCGGCAGAAGCTGTGAGGGCTTCACTGTGTCCAAACCATGAATACATTGTTGTTGTTATATTCATGACTATTCCTCCTAAAAGCTGTGCGGGATTGGAATAAATTGCAATCTTTTTCCCTTTTTCTATTGTAATCGTGCTTCCATCTGAAATAATCACATCTGAGAAAGTAATTGGCAATGAAGATACATTTCTGATTTTAACTTCGCGTTTATCAAATACTTTTCCGTCAGAGCCGGTTAATTGAATCGAAAGTGTCCCGTAATTTTGTCCCTTGATTGGAAATTCAATATCCTGATCACCTGGTTTTATATCAAAGTTAAGTTCTTTATCCAGACAGGCACCTGAAATTTTGAGTTTAACAGAATCTTTTTGAATATTACTGACACGGGCTTTGGCATAAACGGTTGCATCAGGCATTAAAAGCGACTGAACATTGATTTCGACAAAATTGTCTTTTTTTACATCAATATCTTTTATTTTTTCAGCATATTCAAATTTATTAATAGCAACGAATCTGATTTTGCATCTGCCAGTCTGTGGTGGAGAGGTTACATTGACTTTTACTGTCCCGTTTGAATTTGTTTTGACAAGCGCACAATAAACAACTTTTTGTTCGCCTTCTCTTATCATCTCCTGTTCCTCATCAGGTCTTTCGGTTGCGGTTGTTGAATAATAGCCCTGTGTTATTCCGGCAACGGGAATTCCCGGTGGCGGCATGGCTGCGAATGTTTTGGCAGGCATAGTTCCTGTTGTGGTTGTATTTAAAGAAGGGGCAGCTTCATCTGCTTCTAATGGTATTTCATCTATACCTGTCCAATCTCTCCAGCTTACAAGGTAATTTGAAAAATTTCTTACAGAATCGCCTATTGATGAAATTAAAGGCTCTTTAGCACTTTTTGAAGCCACACGGTTATCAAATACTTCTAAAATTCCATAAGTTGAAACTCCTTTTTTTGCAAATCTGTTCAAGGTTTTAATATCAATATTAAAGGATTCCAATGGTTTAGTGCTTTCTGAGGCAGACATTTCTATATCTATCGGAGATTGGGTAAAAACTAGTCCCCATGCCTGGTACAATTTTTTTTCATCCCAGCCGCCAACTGCAATAAGGCTGTATGGAGAAACGCAATCAATAGAAAGATTTTGACCTTTTACCAATTTTGAGGATAATGGAAATTCAGTTATTTTTACATCATCATTTTTATCAGGAGATAATATGAATATTTTGGGATTGCTAATATCTTTTTTTACTTTCAATTCAATTTTATTTTTTTCATCGCAAATAGGAGAGACAATTTCAATTGCATCATCTGTTGTTTCTTTTTCTTTTATAATATAAATTTCTCTGCCCAAAACAGCTATGGTGTCCTGGTATGGAGCAAGGGTTGCACTGAAGTTATTGGTAAGATTGGAAGATATTTTTATCGGTTGTCTTTCAACATGGCCTGATTGCCCAAACAGGTGACGGATACTTCCTTTATCGGTAATAACCTCGATTTCAAAAGGCCCTGAATGACTGCTGACATCAAGAACTGTTTCAAGTAGACCATCTTTGAGCTTTCCTTTTACAGGAGGCCCTGCTTCAACTCCATTGCATCCGGATAAATAGCATCTGCTTTTCACAATGACATCACCTGTAAACGGTTTATTAAAATACCTTATTTCATTCTTTACATTTAAACCATTACCCCATCTTTTTCCTGCACCCGCGGCATTACCAATGAACCATGCTCCTTTGGCTTTTTCGAGTTTTTTTGTATCAGTTATTTTTTCAAAATCAAAACCGAAAGAGAGTGCGCCAAGTGAGCCGTCAACAACAGAGAACGAGGTTGTGGCCTGCAATTTTTTATCAATATTTTCTACATTAACACTGTATTCTCCCACTTCAATCTTTTTATTTTTGCCGCTTAAAATGGTTTGAACCAAAATGCCTGCATCATTAAGCGTAAATTTACCTAAATCTTTTGGTGTGGCATCTTTTTTTTGTAAAGTTATTGATACCTTTTCAGATGGATTTAAAGGCATAAGCACTTTAAGAAAAATTTCTTCATTGGGCCAATAAATAGGCTGGTCTGTGGTGACAGAGATGAATTTAAGTTTCATATAGTCTTTAACGTTTTTGGATAAAGAGATAATTTCATTCTTTTTCTGATCAATTGTAAAAATAGCAGTGTCTTTAATATCATTATTAGTTTTCTTTTCTGCTTTTGCCGTTAGGATATAGCCTAAAGAGCTTAATATTGTAATAACAATAATTACAAAAAATATTTTCCTGATGCTATGCATAATTAATTATCTCCTTTAAACCAATTAATTTGTTACATAAGATTGTAACAGATTTTTTTTTGTTTTCAATGATTTGAAATACGCCGGAAATGCTAATGAATCCTCTAAAGGTGCTCCTGTAGCCTGGCACTCTCACCACCTGACACAATCCACCACCACCCTTACTACCCTCTTAGAATAAAAAATTACGGATTATCAATAATATCATGCAACCCTACATGTCTAATAATATAAAATTCTTTTTCTATTTGAAAAGTCAAACGATACTGCCTATCTACTCTAAGATACCAAATATTATGAATACCTTCTAACTTTTTTACCTGTAGTGAAGGGTGTTTGGGATTAGAAAACAACAATGTTAATGCCTTATCGGTTTTTTGGGGAATTGTTTCAGGTAAGCTTTTGTAAAATTTTTTAAAACAATTTAATCTTCTAAATTTCACGATTGTAGACCCTTAATTAATGCCTCGACTGAATCGAAATCTTTATATTTTTTATCATTGGTATTTTTAGTCCAAAGTAAAAAAAATATACTTGTAAAATGCCATCGTATATGATACCATATAGATATGGATAAACAGGATACGCAAATTTTAAGAAACCCTAAAAATGTAAAGTTTAATGATTTACTAAGAATCTGTGTTAAATATTTTGGTAAGCAAAGAATTACAGGAAGTCATCATATTTTTCAGATGCCATGGCAAGGAGATCCTTTTGTAAATATTCAGGATAAAAATGGTATGGCAAAGCCATATCAAGTAAGAAAGGTTATAAAAGCAATTGAAAAGCTGGAGGAGCTGAAATGAGTATTGAGAATTATAAAAAATATACTTACCGTGTAATGTGGTCAGAAGAAGATCAGTGTTATATTGGAATTTGTATGGAATTACCATCATTAAGTGTTTGTGAAGATACCCCTGAACAAGCATTAAAAGAGATTGAGTTTGTTGCATCTGAAACGCTTAAATGGTTAGCAGAAGAGAAAAGAAATATTCCGGAACCTTTAAGTTTAAAACGATATTCAGGGAAATTGACAGTAAGAATCCCTGAAGAAATTCATAGAGAGATTGCTTTAAGGTCTGCTGAAGAAGGAGTTTCGATTAACAAGTATATTTTATCTAAAATAATATAGATCAAAAAATGGTGTCAATTACTCAAAAAACAACAAGTCCTGACCAAAAAAATCGGGGTATTCTGATATTAATAAACTAACATTAAATAAACCTTAAATAAAACTCTATTGATCCTTGGTTGTATTTTAACCTTTATGTGCTATAATGTTAATTAAGAGTTAAGTAAACAGAAAGAGAGATTAAAGAAAAAAATTAAATTGATAATAACCTCCCCATCTTATTAACATCCTTACATCCTAACCCTGTAAAATCAGGGTTCTTCTTTTTATAATGGCAAAATAAGTAGTAGGCATGCCTGTTCCCTACTAATTTATCATATTAAAATTAAAGCTTTAGTTAATTCACTGTTAAAATACGCAAGCCCTCTGATTATTAATCCTATATATATAGTGTAAGGGATAAGAAAAACGGGATGACGATAGGATGGGGAGAGTTAAAAAAAAGAAATTCTGTTCCTTTACAATAATCTCTCAAACTCTACTTAACGCCTGAAAGGGCGATTTTCTTTTGCGCATAAATTTCCTGAATTAATCCAAATCGCCTACTGTTGCAACTTGTTTATAAATTACGTCTTTAAATTCTTTAAAATGTGCATACCCGCATTTTATTTTTTGTTTCTCGCTGCTTCTCAATTCTTGCCCTTGAGACTTTGTTTCTGCAACGAAATAAATTGTTTTTTCGTTTCTTTTTATCAAAGCCCAGTCAGGATTATAATTCCCGATAGGTGTTTTTATTTTAAACCAGAAGGGCAGCTTGAAATAAAATTCAATATCATCTCTGGTTTCACATTCTTTTGCAAAATCATACTCTACATTTGAATCAAGCGGAATAAGGTTATTATAAATTGTTTTATCCTGTTTTAACACCTTGAAAGTCAACTCGTTTACATGAATTTCATAATCCTCAAACAAACGCATTTCATATTCTTTTGATCCGATTTTTTCATACTTGATACCGTCAATCATTAAATCATATAGGACATCTTTGATTGTTGTAACGATATTATCAAGAAAAAGCTGGGGATTAACGAATACATCTCTTATTCTGCCTGATTCTTTTAATATTTCCAGAATTGTTGTGCGTGTAAGCTCTGTTCTTTCCTGTATGTAAAAAAGAATATCAGGAATTTTAAATGTTTCATAAAGTAAAAAGGCAGATGAAGCTCTTGTCTCCGCAGCAATACCCAGAGCATTAAATTTAAGAGCTGTTTTTGTGGTTTTGATTACGGCCTTTTCAATTGATGGTATTTGTTGAACAGCTTTAGCGGCTTTTTGTATCAGTTCGGATGTATTGTATTCAACTTTATAGTTCGTTTTATGCTTGATTCTATCCCATATATCTTTAAATTTTTCATCGAGTTCAAAACCCTTACGGTATTTAACAGTTTCTCTTTCTTGTTTATTCTTGATTCTGCCTTTAAAAGAAACGCCACAGTCTTCTTCAATTTCGGTCTGAAGTTGTTTTGCAAAATCTTCGTAAGATTCGAATGAATTCAATAGGCTTTTTGCCGGTAAGTTTATCATTTGGTTTATTGATTATGTTTTCATCTTTGGCAAAAGAATCAATATTAATAACCAGTATTTGAACAGTATTGCTAATGGCAAAATTTCGTAAATTAGAGACACGTTTTGAATCGTATTCTCCAAAATTTACAGGTGTTTTGTCATAAAGACTCTGGAAATGGTCGAATGTTATTTCGAGATTTTTTAAAACGCCTTCACGAATTGCAATTGAGGGAACAACTATAACAAACTTTTTAAACCCGTATTTTTTATTCAGTTCGTAAATTGTACGCAGATATACATAAGTTTTTCCTGTTCCTGTTTCCATTTCAACTGAAAAGTGCATTCCATCCAATTTATCAGATATATCAATTCCGTTTAGTTTTTGTATAGCCTGTAAATTTTTTAAAATCTGGTCTTCACTTATAATAAGCCTGTTGCCGACTCCATTTTCATTGAGAAAATAATTTTCATATTGAAAAGAAAAGCAAAAATCACTCTGATTTAACGGCTGCCCTTCAAATATGTTGATAATAAAATTTATCGCATCCTGTTGATGTTGCTGGTTCGGGTCAAAATGGAGTTTCATCTATTATCCTCTGGTCTTGGGATTTTTACTATAAATTGCTCCCCATCAACATCATTGATAAATTCGATGTTTGGTTGTTTCTCTAACGCTCTAATAATACCTGAACCGAGTCCCCGATAAGGCATGGTCTTCACACAATAGGAACATAATAAATCGTTTCTTATAGCAGAATTACCGGATTTGATATTTTCAATTGTAAGACTGTTTGGCAGTTTACCAGGACTAATAATTTCAATCCTATTATCAAATATAAATATTCTGATGGGAGCGTTTTTAAAATAATCTCTATGTATCAATGCATTTTGAAGTAGCTCTTCAAGAGCAATTTTTGAAATCTCCATTATTCCTAACGAATTAAAATTTTGACCTTGTTGGGTATGTTTAAGATTTGATGTAAAAAAATCCATACCTCTATCATACAACTCAGGGATAGTACCCATTATATCTTTACTGCTCCGGTATTCTGTCCCTGCGATATTGTTCCCAAAAAATGAGACTGCTTTGATGCAAAAAGCAGGTTTGTATTGTTGAGGGTTTTTACCAAAAAACAGAAGTCCTCCTAATGTAAGTTTTTTGTTTCCTATTACTCTTATATTTTTCAATAACTGTTCAACGGAAAGTCCAATATCTTCCAGTTTTTTATCAAAAGCCCTTAAAACATATTCACTTAATCTATTTTCGTTTACATCATTAATTGATGTATTTGGAACTTCCATTTCATCTGCAAGTAAATTTCCGCCATCTTGAAACAAACGGAGTAGCTCAAAATTGTCAGTAACCTTCCTTTTATCAGCTCCCTGTTTTATCCAGGGGATAAGCTTTCCATCTTTATAAGGTTTGTTTATACCTTCTTTGACATGAATTATCAGGATATTTCTTTTCTTATTTTTTATTTCAATTGTTACTACCTCAGTTTGAATATAGACAAGAGGTATAACCTTATTTGTTGCAATGTCTCCTGCAAGATTACCAATTCGTTGAAGTTCGGTATAATCAAGTCCAACTACTTCTCCTGTTTTATCTTTAACCCCGACAAGTATTATCCCACCCAGTGAATTAGCCATGGCAACAATTTCTGCGGCAAAAGAATCCGGAGATGTAATATTCTCCTTGAACTGCACCTTGCTTGTTTCACCAGTACTAATTATATCAAGCAACTCTAATGCATTCATTTTTTAACCCTCCATAGTCTATTTTTAAATAATTCCATGGTTGATGAGCTTGTCGAATCCATAGTTTTTTCCATACTTACACCACCTTAAACTCAATCCCTGCATCTTTCATTTGCAGGGCAGTATTGGTTTTTAACTGGTCGTTATTTTTAAACAGCCGGTCTAATGTAAGAACCTTTTGCGGTTTTTCTGAAATAACGGTTTTAATAATATTTTCATTTACTTTTTCCAGAATCAAAGCAATTTCTCCGTTATTAACCCAATAATAGTTGTCTTTGGTTGGTGAGCTTGTGGTCACTGAGCTTGTCGAATGTGTCGCATCCATTATCTCAATTTTTGCAGTAAGAGAAACACCTGATTTCGATAAAAGTTCATACATAATATTATCAAATTCTGCATTTTCATTTACCGGGTCGAGGTGTAAGGCTAATTGTTTAAGAAGCTGTTCTTCATTCTCAATTTTTGGATGCCAGATTTTGAAATTGGATTCTGAAAGTTTAAAAACCTTAAACCCTAAATCCTGTTTTTCCAAAGTGCCATCAAAATCCAGTTTGCCGTTCTGTTCTTCTTTAATTTTTTTTATAACCCTGCGTATGCGTTCTTTACCAATTTCAGCTATAGTTTTATAACCCGCTTTATAGCCTTCTGAATTTTCATCACACTTTTCAGCAAGCTGGACGCAGATAAATTTACGACTTCCGCCGTCTTCCTTATTAAGGTCAAGCACAGCATGGGCGGTTGTGCAGGAACCGGAGAAGAAGTCGAGAATGATGTCATTATCCTGTGTGCTTATTGAAATAAACCTTTTTATTAATTCTACAGGCTTAGGAAAATTAAATATTTTTCGTGCAAATATACTTTCTACTTCAGCAGTACCTCTACGACTCGAAACATCTTTGTCAGTTTGCATAGAACGAATTACTTTGCCAGTAAGGCGGGTTTTCTGAACTATTCGATATTCTTCATCTTCATTTTTGTAACCTATGATTTCTTTGTTAAGTTGTGATCGTGATTTTTCTCTTCCCCATCTCCATACTCTCTGTATTCCATCCTTTTTAGATATGACTGGATAAACCTGCATCCATCCTTTTTTTTCGTCTAAACTAATTTCATAAAAATCTTTATTTATTATTTTATTTGGGTTTAAATAAAAAGGATAGTATAAATTTGGTCTCGTATTTGGATTAAAAGCAACATTACCATTATAAAGTGGATATAGGTTAAATGATCCTATTTCATCAGTATATTTAAATTCTTTATTTTCATCTTCTAATTTTACAGTAATTGTATCCTCTAAATTCTTTGCATAAAATATAGCATAATCATGCATCTTTCCAAGGTGCCCATAATCAATTGCACTTGGTGATGAGTTAATTGCAATAATACCAACAAAATTTTCTTCCCCAAAAACCTCATTCATCAAAAGTCTTAAATTATGCACCTCATTATCATCAATAGATACAAAAATTACCCCGTCATCACGAAGTAAATTTCGTGCTAAAAAAAGTCTTGGATACATCATAGAAAGCCAGTTGGAATGATAATGCCCGCTGTCTTTGCTGTTTTTGTGGAATAAACCTTCACGGGTCATATATCCTGTTTCATCTTTATCCCCGATACGGCTTAGATATTCTTCTTTTGTTTCAGAGAATTTATCAGGATAAATAAAATTATCATTGCCTGTATTGTAAGGCGGGTCAATGTAAATCATCTTAATTTCACCAAAGTATGATTTCTGTAAAACTTTTAGAACTTCAAGATTTTCTCCTTCAATAAAAATGTTCTCCGTGGTTGGTGAGCCTGTCGAATCCATGCTGTTAAAATTGACGGATTCTTCTTTGCACGGAATAAGAGTTGCGGTTGTTGGAGACTGCAATACTTTAAAAGCATCGGATTTACCCGCCCAGTTTAGAACATACCGCTCATTTTTAAACTCAATATCTTCACCCAAAGCAGCCTTTAATTTTTCCCAGTCTATTTTATTTTCAGTAAATGCTTCAGGAATAATTTCTTTGAGTTTATCCAGTTTTTCTTTTATTATATTTAATGATTTCCCATCCATTGTGTTTTCTTTCTAACTCCCCTTAATCCCCTCTTTACAAAAGAGGGGAAATATTGTGATGCCCTCTTTACCTCCCTCCTCACCCCTGCCCTCTCCTCCGGCAGGAGAGGGAGAATAAAGGAGATGATGACAATAACGCCATACCCTTTAACTCCCTCTCTTTAGTTAAAGAGAGGGTTGGAGAGAGTTTGTTCTCCTTATCTTTGCCTAACATAAGACTATATTATAATCCTGTTTTTATTCATAAGAAATACGTTTTATAAGGATGCATGAAAAAATGTTGAATAAATCCTTTTAGGCATGTATACTTAATACAATTAAAAATGAGGGGAATCATGCTATTTGAAACAATTGAGGATCCCTATTTAGCCTATAACAAATTTTTAAAGAAACAGGAATATAAAAAGGCTTATCGCTGTCTTGAAAAGATGCTTCATGTATTTCCGGATGATATTCAATTATTGGAAGAGATTGTTCATCTGTGCATGAATTTATGGAAAAATCCTGAACAGGGCAGACTCTGGCTGTTAAAGCTGATAAATATCAGAAATTTCTGGTTTGATTATTTTATTCTCAGCCATGCAGAGGCAGAGCTTGAAAATATCAGTAAAGCAAAGGCATATTTTAAAACAGCACAAAGGCTTCAGGCATCAGAGAGATTCCCCTTAAAAACAAAAAAAGAATATAACAAAATGTTTGCAGAACTCGAAGAGCGTATAAAGTATAAAGAAGGGAATATTTTTTTTAAAAACAGGCGTCCCTCTGAGATAGATACGGCTTCGAGGCTGAGACATACTTCGCCAACTCAGGGAACAAGGAACACGACCAAAGATAAGGGAATAAAAATTGAAAACAAAAAGGAAACGGAGCATCATACACAAAAAGCAAAAGAAAAAATATTGGCTCAACCAGCCACATCAGAACAATCTCTCCCTTCAATTCCCTTTTATGCACTCCCTGTCAGAATAGAGCCTTTTAATGAAGCGGTTTTTACATCCATTCTCAAGAGTGGAAATGGAGGGTTGCAGGAAAATCTTTTGTTAATTGATTATACATACCTTACTATCCAGAGAGGCTTTGATGAGCTTCTATGTCTGAATGCAATAACAGATGTGGAAAAATACTGGTATCAGATTGAGACAGTTAAAAAGGCATTAAAATATTTTCACGGAAGGTTACTTTTATGCGATGAAGTTGGTCTTGGAAAGACAATTGAGACAGGGATGCTTATAAAAGAGTATATAATGCGGGAAAAAATGTCCTTATCCTCACCCCTACATCACTTGTATCGCAATGGAGAGATGAGATGCAGGCAAAATTCGGCATTGAATTCCTGACCACCGAGGATACGGAATTTTCCAGTGACCCTGTAAATTTTTGGAAAAAGAAGTTTATTATTGCTTCTATTAACACAGCAAAAGGAACTAAGAATATGCCTATAGTAACAGAACAATTTTATGACCTTGTGGTTGTTGATGAGGCACACCATCTTAGAAACAGAACAACTTTAGCATGGCAGCTTGTTAATCAGATAAAAAAAAGGTTTATTTTTCTTCTCACAGCCACACCAGTTCAAAATAACCTTATTGAGCTTTTCAACCTTATAACACTTTTGAAACCGGGGCAGTTCAAGACAGAAAAGGAGTTTAAAAAAGAATATGTAAAAAAGGGCAACCTCAATGCAACAGCAGATAAGGACAAATTAAGAGGACTATTAAGAGATGTGATGATAAGAAACACAAGGAGTGCCATTGATATTAAGCTTCCTAAAAGGTTTGCCGTGACTATAAGGCTTGAGCTGTCAGAGCTTGAAAGAGAAATCTATACAGGTATAAACGAATACTTAAAGAAAGACAAAAAGAGCAGGTTGATTATCAATCTCCTTTTAAGAGAGGCTGGAAGCAGCCCCTTTGCATTAAAAAAAAGTCTTCTTAACATAAACGATAAAATTGACGTAAAAAATATTATTGATGCCATTGATAACCTTAAAGATATTTGCAAGGGCAAAGCCCTTATAGAAATACTAATAAAAAATCCAGGCGAAAAGAAGATTATATTCACTCAATTTGTTAAGAGCATGGATTACATTACAGACCTTTTAAGAAGACATGAAATATCGCATGTTATATTCAGGGGTGATATGAGTCCGAAGGAAAAGAATTCGTCAATTTCAGCTTTTAAAGATGAAGTTCCGGTTCTTGTCTCTACAGAATCAGGCGGCGAAGGGAGAAACTTACAGTTTTGCAATACCATTATAAACTTTGACCTGCCGTGGAATCCCATGAAAATAGAGCAGAGAATCGGGCGTTTGCACAGGATAGGACAAACCCGTGATGTTTTTATATTCAATCTCGCTATAAAAGAGACAATTGAGGATTATATTATTGACATCTTAGACAGAAAAATAAATATGTTTGAAATGGTTATAGGCGAGATCGAGCCGATACTCGGACATTTGGGAGAAGATACGGATTTTGAGGACATAATCATGGATATATGGATTAAAAGCAGTGATAAAGAAAGTCTTAAAGATGGCTTTGAAAAATTCGGCAATGAACTTATAAATGCCAAACAAAGTTACCTCAATGCAAAGGCTGTTGATGAAGAAATTTTTGGCGACGATTATGAGATATAGAGGTTTATATGACTAAAGCTCTCCCTAATGTAATAGCTGATATATTGACATATTATGGTGCTGTGGTCGAGAATACGGAAAACAATTCCTGTCTTGATGTAGTTTTGCCGCCGGATGTCTTCCGGACTCTTAACATACCTGAGTATGCAAGACTTATTTTTTCCTATAATGAAATTTATGACAATACAATATACGCCTCTTATGACTCTGAATTTTTCAATTTAATAAAAAACCTTTTTGACACTGACAAAAGGCTTTCTGTTGTCAAATTTGAATCTTCGATTCCAAACATGGAAAAAATTTTGGAAAAATTTTCAAGGGTGGCTACTAAAAAGATTGATTTCCTCAACGCTACCTTTCGTTTAGACAGGTCGGAATTTAAAGATATATCCTACCTATTGCTCTACTTTAAATATGTGGCACTATCAGATGAAAAACATGAAGGGATCATGCCAGTATTAATAAATGAAATGACACTATCAACCCTTCTGTTGGAAGAGGGTATAACAGATTTAGAAATGTTTCAGTATCTATGCCATTCCAATCATGAAAATTTTGAGAATGATTATAAAAATAATCCCCCCTCACCCCCCCCTACTAAAGGGGGGATGGGGGGATTTTCAGGAGAAAGATATGATATAAAAGATGTGTTTCATGCAGGATATACGGCATGTACCAATATGGTAAAAGAAAAGTTAAAGGATTTTAACAGGAGTCTTGAAAGAAGGCTTAATCGTGATATTAAAAGGGTTTATGAGTATTATGATACCCTTAAGTCAGAAGCTAAAATTGCTATTGAAAAGAAAGGTGATGACATAGATAAATTACCCGATAAAATAGAGGTAATTGAATTGGAACGAAAAGGAAAAATTCATGACCTGATTTCAAAATACACCCTTAATATTCAGGCAATACCTGTCTGTGCTATAAGGATAGAGACACAATCGCCGGTATTCTGGATAAACATAAAGAGACGGCTTAACTCAAGACAATTTCCTATTACTTATAATTTACTGATTAAACAGTTTGATGCCCTGCCTTGTGAGTCATGCTATACTTCTCATCCCTCTTACTATATATGTGATGACAAACTTCATATTATTTGCTCCAACTGTTTTTTAACATGCCCGGAGTGTAAAAAACAATACTGTAAAGCCTGTAATAATACATGCCCGAGATGTAAATAGAGTATAGGGGTATAAAAAGTAAATATTTTGAGAATAATGTTTACTTTTTTGGTTTTTTGATATGCTCAAATACCCACAAACAAGCTAACTTTACTGCTCCCAATTCATTGTAATACCGGTTTCGCAATTCACTTGACCTGATACTGGATAAATTACGGGGATTCATTTCTATACTCTCAGCGAATTCCTTGTTTGTGATTCCCTGAGCTTTTAGCTCATGGAGCAATGAGTCAAGAGATTTACCTTTTAGATAGGCTTGAACTTGATTTAGGTTGCGAACTTCCTTTAACGTCTTATGCTTAGAAACCATAAAACTGTCCGGATTATTTAAAAATGTAAAGGCAAGCGCTTCACAGTGATGACAATATCCATTTCCACCAATATAACAACTACAAGCCGAATCTGTTAAATTGTCTTTTATATCAATAGACACGGTGTAGATGCCATGATTACCTTCTACTTTGGCAATGATTTTATTATCTATACGGATTCGGTCAAAAAAATTACCGATATAGCGTTTTGCTTTTGCTCCAGGTTGTTCCTTCCGTGAGGCTTCAATAGCTATTTTAAGTAGGTCTTCTCCCATTATTCCTCCTTATGTTAAATCAACTTGAGCCTTATTATGTATTTACGATAATTAGAATAATTTATCAACAATTGTTAAAAGTAAAAATCTGATAATTTCTAAAACAAAATATGCAAATAAAGGGGAGAAGTCAAGACCAATACGGGACGTTGGTAATATATTTCTAAACAGATTCAATAAAGGGTCTGTCACTACATATAAAAAACGAATTACAGGATGGTCCCTATTACTACTAAGTGCAGGGAAAAATGATAATACCGCACGTACAATAATAAAAATAACTGCCAGATAAATGACAGTATTTATAGTTTGAATTAATATTTCTTTCAAATCTCCTGCTTTCTAAGAGAGTCTTTTTGAAAGAGACTCTCCTATACAAATATCATTTTTTACCTTCACTATATGTTTTTTATATAGTGAAGAATTTAGAAATGACTGTTCAGGAATCGAGATTTATTTTACTCTATAAAATAAATCTTTATTTTCCCTGTTAAGCCAAGCTTGATCCGTTGGTAAACTATTTATATGTATGGTTTTAGGTGTAAATATAAATATTCCCTCGCCTATTTTTTGTTGATTTCCGCTAATAGCATAAGTTGCACCGGCAACGAAATCGACCAGGCGTTGGGCTTGTTCTTTATTCATATTTATCAGATTAATAATAACAGACTTGCCTGTTCGTAATGACTCTACAATTGTAGCGGCTTCATCAAAAGATTTAGGTTCTGAAATAATCATTTCACCGGTTGGCATATTGGGGTTCATTGGAATAATATTACTCCCTGTTTTACGATCAAAGTTTCGCCGTCTTAAAGGTTGTGGTTGTTCTTCAACCATACTTTCTTCAGGCGAAGGCATTGCCATTGCCCCAAAAGAATCATCATATTCTTCATCCGTTAACCCGAATACTTTTTTAAATTTGTTTAACATTGCTGCACACATTTTTTATTCCTTTCTTTATTCTATTTTAATATATACCCATAATGCTTGTTAAGCAAATATCTTACGTCCTATACGCACCATATTGGTACCTTCTTTTAATGCCAGCATGTAGTCATCTGACATTCCCATAGAGAGAATTTCAATATTTTTATCTAAACCGGCAAGTTCATCTTTGAGCTCTCGGAGTTCTTTAAAAGTACCTTTTATAAAATTTTTATCATCCACATTCGGTGCTATTGTCATTAAACCCTTTATTTTAACGTTATTAAGCGTACTGATATTTTTTACCATAGTATAAACATCTTTTTTATTTAATCCGAATTTCGTTTTTTCTTCTGCAATATTCACCTGAATAAGAATATCCTGAATTTTATTAAATTCTTTTGCATGTCTATCAATTGATTCTGCGAGCTTAAAACTATCTACAGAATGGATAAGGTCAAATATTTGAACTGCTTTTTTTGCTTTATTGGTCTGTAAATGTCCGATAAGATGCCATTTTATAGGTAAATAGGAAAGAAATGGATATTTATCCAATGCTTCTTGCACTCGGTTTTCTCCTATTTCCCTTATTCCTGCGTTCACTGCTATTTTTATTTCTTCTACATTTGTATTTTTTGTTACTGCTATTAAACGGACATTTACAGGTAAGTCGGCAATTAACCCTTTGACATTTAATTTAATTCGCTCAACTTTATAAATATCCATAAATATGCTTCTTCAATAAGAATAATTTACAAAAATTAAAAAAAATATTAAGTGAAAGTTATCACTTTTAATAATAAAATTTGTAAAGTTGGAGATATTTAGTATTATAATTTATATTAATTTATGGCAAAATTAATAATTATAAACAAAGACGATAATATAGAAGATTTCTATAATTTATTGGGCTCTTTGCTTTCTTTGCCGGATGAATATATTATTATTCCCTGTCCATTAAAATCTCTGAAGCTACGGGTAACAGATTCTATAATTTGTGTATTTGGACCATCTGATTTATTCTTATTTTCTTCTCATATGTTGCCTAAAAAATCTAAAAATTTTGTACAAGGGGAACACACAAAAGACGAATTTGAAATTACTTCTTATGAAGCGAGTAAATATTTATTGGAATATTCACAGGAACTTAGTGATTTGTTTATAGACCAGCATATTATATTTCCTGTACCAATGCATCTGTTTTTGCTTATATCTGACGGCATTAATGTTCAAAAAAGCAATGACAATATACAATGTATTCCGTTTCACCAAATTAGAAGCCGAATTTTACAAACCAATTCCAGTTTTCAATTTACGGAGATTCAAAAAAAACAAATTATAAACGCACTAAAAGCCCATAGGCTTTTACCAATAGTTGATAAGTATCAAATATTAAAAGAGTTAAATAAAACCGAAGGGCAAACAACTTTTCTTTCGTATGATATATTAAACAACAGAATGGTTAGTCTTAAAGAAATTAAAATTCCAAATCCGGGTGATATTTCTACTATTATCAGAGCGGGTATAGAGCAGGAAGAACTTATAAGAGAGGCAAAGCTTACAATTGAACTTGACCATGAAAATATTTTAAAAGTAGAAAAAATTATTCCGGGGGTAGAAAAAAAATTTTTTAATGAACAAGAAGATGAGCGGAGCGTAGAGAAAAATTTTATTGTAATGGAGTGGATAGAAGGCGGACAAACATTAAAAGAATATTTTGAAAAAATGAAAAGACGTATTTCGTTAGAACAAGCGATTTCTATAGTTTTACAAGTATGCACCGCCTTGGAATATGCTCATTCATATGATATTGTCCATAGAAATATCCGCCCTGAAAATATAATACTTACACCGGAGATGAAAGTAAAGATAACGAATTTTGCTCTTGCGAAACATTCTAAAATTGCAACGATTGATCCTTATTATTTAAAACGGATGATTAAAGAAAATCCGTATGCCGCCCCTGAATTCATAGTAGGAACAGATGGCATACATATGGTAGACCAGAGAGTAGACATTTATGCGGTTGGGGTAATTCTTTATGAACTTCTGACAGGGCAGGTAACAACTCATTTAGGTGAACGTTATCTTATTCCACCCTCCAATGTATGTCCTACTATAGGAACAAAATTTGATTCTATTATTGCCAGAACATTAAAATTTGATTCTGACCAGAGATATTCTACGATAACTGCTTTAAAGAATAAATTATTGAATATTGATAAACCGGTTGATCTTAATTCATCTATGTATCGTTATATAGAACGGAATTTTTATGTAAAAACTTTAAGTAATATAGTTTATAAAGCTTTTGATAAAAGTCTGGGCAGACCGGTTGTACTAAAAAAAGTTATTATTCCTCCGACATTAACTTATAAACAGCGTAAACAGCAATTAGACAGACTTTTAAAAGAAGCATGTCTTGTTTCACAATTAACTCATCCTTATATTGTAGCCGTGTACGATTACTTTATAGAAGATGATGACGGGTATATAGTTATGGAATGGATTGAAGGTGAAACTTTAAGAGAATATATAAAAGAACAAAACATTTTATCCGCTGAAGTCGTATGCGATATTATCAACCAGATAGGAGAAGCATTAAAATATTCTCATAATCAAGGTGTAATCCATAGAGATATTAAACCTGAAAATATAATTTATAAAGATGGGCGGATTACAATACTTGATTTTGGACTTGCTATCGGAGGCGGACAAACGGACATAAAATGCACGGCAGGAACACCTCTTTACATGGCACCCGAACAATTAATCGAAAATATGCCAATAGATAACCGGGCAGATATTTTTTCACTTGGAGTTTTAATGTATGAATTACTTACAGGTACATATCCATATACATTAGAAGTTATTTTAAATAAATATATAAATATATCCATTCCCAAGCCCATAAGTCCTTCTCAATTAAATATTTCAGTTCCGCAATTTTTATCTGAAATAATTTTTAAAGCTATCCGGATAAATGTAGAAGAACGTTATCAAAAAATAGAAGATTTGTTGGCTGAACTAAACAAAAATAATAAAGATAATAGTTTTAAAAAGAAAAAACCTATATTTTGGAAATTATTAAAGGTATTTTTGGAAATATTTGGAGCCATTTTTTTAATATATATAATAATTTTAGCCGGAAGTGTTTTGTTTAAGCCTTAATTACTGCTCTTACCCGCCTGGGAGGGAATGGGTTGGGGAAGGGTGAATATAAATCAGTCAAGGAGAATTTATGAATAAAATGTGGTGGTTACAAAAAGATAATATAACTTTTCCATTAACTCAAATAGAACGACTTATGCGTTCAAGTGACTATGGCCAGAGAAAAATAATATATTCATCTGATTTGGCAGGTGATTCATTACATTTTATAAAAAGCGGGTCTGTAAGGATATTCAAACTATCCTCACAAGGCTCTCAAATTAACCTGGCATATCTTAACAAAGGTGATATATTTGGTAAGCTATCAATGATTGAAGCAGGGGAACGGGATTTATCCGTAGAAAGTCTGACTGATGTTACTATAAATATATTAAGACAAAGACAATTAGAAAAATTAATGAAAAATAAGCCGGAAACAGTCGCAGCTATTTTTTTACAAATAGAAGAAAGCTTAAAACAAAACTGGCAAAAATTTGATACATACCTTGTAAAACAAACGGTGAAAAGAATTGCACGTTTATTAATTAAATTGACAGAACATTATGGGGTATGTGTTACTGAAAGTTTACCGACTAAAATTAAACGAATTGACTATAAAATAAATAACAAAGAATTATCAACTTTAGTCGGAGTAAAAAGAGAAATAATACCTCAAAGTCTGGATGCTCTAATAAATATGGGATTATTAAAACAGGAAAATGGCCATACTTTAATAGAAAATGAAAAAGCCCTTTTGGATTTTGTTAATACATAAAAAAATTGGACGCTTTTGGCAGAAGCTGAATTTGAGGTATTAAATATTTTTATTTTTTACTTTACTAATGAGGTAAGTTTAAAACTGATATTTAGTTTATATTTATTTCTTGTTTGGCTTTGCCATTTTTTTTAAAGCCCTTTAGATAACTTTCTGCAACACCTTGAAGCCTCACCAACATACCCAAGAACACAGTTAAAACCGCTAAAAGTATTTTAAATAAATTTATCCAATACCTGTATAACAACAATGTTATACACTAAAATCTTTAACCATGATGTATTCAAGTGTTTCCCTGACGTGCATGAGATTATAAGGAGGTATATAAGGTGTTCAAAAAAGAATTTAGAGAAAATATATTAAAATTTTCGTTTTAC